>Ga0123356_10001134_pt1 | contig 29530 bp, 26 predicted proteins | sample TergutEmb28metaG_2_FD_92546 | JGI IMG/M metagenome (GOLD analysis project Ga0123356, IMG submission 92546) | Embiratermes neotenicus P3 segment gut microbial communities from Petit-Saut dam, French Guiana - Emb289 P3 | ecosystem: Host-associated > Arthropoda: Insects > Digestive system > Gut ...
ATAGTGCTCTCCAAACTTGGTTCTGCCGACAGCAACAATAGCTGGACGGTTTTGCATCATGAGCTCTTCCTCTTAATTGCCTAAAGTTCGTCTAAGAAGAATATTAAGTGTTTGCCATATTCAACCAGTTGACTAACCCCAAAAGCCTAAACAAAATATCGCCTACCCAAAAATATGCAAAGAAACCATGTTTTGTGTGTGAACATAATGTTTAAAAATTAACAAGCAACTGAGTTATTGGTGGTAACTGTGAATAAAGCGTTATCATTAACATTAATTTTTCTCATAAGCGCCTCATTTCTGCTGGTCTTTAGTCCTGTCTCAGCTTCTGAGTTAGTTGAGGACTCCTGGAATACAAAAACTCCCAGACCCGTTAATACCCCCTCGATGCCTTCGGGTGAAACTGTTGTTTTGGATAATAAAATCTACATTATCGGTGGTGACCCCACCCTAGTTTATGACCCGAAAACTGATGTCTGGACCACCTTAGCTTCTATACCCACACCAAGAACTAGTCCTCTTGTTGCTGTTTATCAAGGCAAAATTTATTGCATAAGCGGTCATGTTGAGAACTATAACTCAGTAATAGTGTATCGCTATGTCAATACAGTTGAGGCCTACGATCCCATTAATGACAGTTGGAGCAAAAAAGTTGCAGTACCCATTGCGGTCGAATCAGTCATCCCGCCCATACAGATTGGTGTGGTAGATGACCAACTTTTCGCTATAGGCCTAAATGGCGAATTATATCAGTATAGCCCATCTGCTGATAAATGGAGCAGTAAAGCCTCCCTATCCGTTGAAGCAACCTATATGCAAGTTTATGCGCTAAATAACCAACTTTTTGTTATAACCAAAAATGGGGAAATAACAGAGATGCATATGTACAATCCAGTTCTAAATATATGGACAAAAAAAGCCAACCCACCACTAACTGTTTATTCCTTTGTTATTGTGGTGGACGACAAGATACTTGGTGGTCATTCGCAATCAAATCCACACACGAACTGGCCTGAGTTAGGTCTTAGCATTTATGATTCAACAACCGATATCTGGAGTGAAGCCAACCCCAGCCCTCCAGTTAGACGTTTCCACCACTCTCAATCTGTTGGCGTAACCTCAGGCATTTATGCACCCAAACGGCTCTATGTTTTTGGTCAAGAACAACTTGACCTAAACACATTTCAAACATTTACTTGGGCCTATAATCCAGAAGATAACACTTGGTCAACTTCAAAAACTATACCTGACTCATATAGACCCTCTTTTGGCCACTTGATTGCTGTTGTTGAGGACACTTTCTACATGGGAACCTTTTACAACGCACAATATGACCCCAACCTAGGCATGCAATATCTCCCAATAGGTGTGCAATATGTTCCAATAGGCTACTCATATCATGAATAAATTTCACCTGAACCCTCCCCCTTAGAAACACTTACTTCTAAACCACAACCATCTAACCCAAACACTTCTCTAAACACCACTATCCTAGCGGCAATAATTCTAACAATTAGCTTTGCCATTGCGGCCGTCAGTATATTTTTTTATCTCAAAAAGGCACAACCAAACAAAAGAGCATTAAAACTAAACTAAACTAAAATCTGAAAAGTTACCGAGTTACTGATAAACGCAAAAGTCCTTCAAGCAAACTAAAGCGACATTTGTGCTACTTTGCTGCGCCATTCAATGATTTCTATAGAACAACCTGTTGATCTTGCTATAGATGCTCTTTTTCTGCTATTTGTTGTTTTAGCACTTCGACTAACTTTTGTAACTTTTCACTCAACTCAACCGGATAGAGCGGGGCATCAATCACTGTTTTGTATTTCTGCGGCAGTTGTGCTATATTTTTGGTTGCAAACCCCCGAATCTCCTCAAGCGATGGCAAACTAGACATTAATTTTCCCTTATCCATAACTTTAACAAGCATCGCCTCACCCTCTGAGGACTCATCTGCGAGGGTAATTACATCTTTTTTGAAAGTCCCATCATTGTTTCGAAAGCGATAAACCTGTTTGCGCCCCGGCAGAGTATTTTTATCCTTACTAAGTTTCATAATAGGGGAGAAACTCTTATCGGTGTTTTGTGTTTCACAGAGTTTATAAATAACATCAAGATAGGGTCGATCCGCGCTGGTTCCCATTTTAGTACCTACACCAAACGAATCAATCGGTGCAGCTTTCTCGAGCAACTCTGTGATTTTGTATTCATCAAGATCTCCACTGGCAAAAACTTTGACGTACTGCAACCCCTGATTATCCAATATTTCCCGAATTTTTCGGCTTGATTCCGTCAAATCGCCGCTATCCAGCCGTACTCCGCCCAAACAAATCCCCTTTGCCGCTAATTCTTTGGCAACCATGGCTGCTTTTTCTGCCCCTGCTATATCATCATAGGTATCGATGAGCAGAGTTGTTTTATTGGGAAAAGTTTTCAAAAAAGCCCGAAAAGCATCAATTTCTCTGGGATAAGACATGATAAAACTATGTGCCATGGTACCAAACACAGGAATACCATAAACCATACCTGCCAAGACATTGCTGGTTCCCCGACAACCCGCGATGTAGCTGGAGCGGGCTACTTTCATCCCCGCATCGACACCGGGCTCTCTTCGCAGACCAAATTCAATAACAGATCTGCCCTGAGCCGCTTCCACGACCCGACTAGCCTTGGTGGCAATCATTGTCTGCAGATTAATCGAATTCAACAAAAAAGTCTCAACAAGCTGAGCCTCAATAATAGGTGCAGTTATACGCAAAAGCGGCTCATTGGGAAAAGCAACCGTCCCCTCAGGAACCGCCCAAACCTCACCTGTAAACCTAAAATTCCTCAGATGCTCTAAAAAGTCTGCTTTAAACCCCTGCTTTTCTAAGTAACCCAGCTGTTCATCAGTAAATTTGATGTTTTGCAGATAATTTAGTACTTCTTCTAGGCCTGCAAAGAGAAAATAATTTCTATTTTGAGGGAGACGTCGAATAAAAAGATCAAAGGTTGCCGGCTCAAAATTTTGATTATCATAATAAGCTGCACACATGGTGAGCTCATAATAATCAGTGAAAAGACTCATGTTCTTCTCATTTAAGTATCCCAGAAAAGCACTCATGGCTAAGTTGAGGTGTCGCATTGATTTAATACTTTCTGCCCGAGTTTCGGTAGAATTCTGCACTGGGTATCATAAAAGTTTATCCTGATGAAAGATATGGCTTACTTGATGATGGGCATTTATGAGTGGCGTTAGTACCTCAAATAATCTTTTAGCTAAAATAGGCTCGGTTCTGTTGTTAATTCCAATATTAAACATCTTTGGGCTTGTTCTTGTTCTCTGGGGCATGAGAGTTTTCGTCGAACAATACAAAGACCGTAGTATTTACCGTAACGCCGCCGTAGGCACGATTTTTGGTATAGTTGGTCTCTATGTGCTAACTGTCATTCTGATTAGTTTTCTTCTTAGCTTATATTTCCCATCAGTTGTTATATCAACCACTGACTCAGGAACCATAATAACCCGACAAATCACTCCGCTGATAGGTTTTAATGGCGTTGTAGCATTCAGCTTTATCTTGTTGATGGCTTTGTTCTATCGGCGTACACTTAACACATTGGCGGCCTGCTCTGGCAAGCGCCTCTTTCGCTCCGCAGGCATAATGTTGCTTATTGGTTCAATAGTTCCATTGGTATGTACAGCTGTGGTCATTGTAGTGAATCAAATTTTGCTAATTGTTCTAAACACATCGTTCAATGGGTCACTTGCGGTAACAACAGTGATGTTTTCCGGTTCCCTTATGGTATATGTGGCCTTTATACTTCTGGTAGTCACTTTTCACTCACTTAAACAAACACAACCCCTTGAAATCTGATGTATTGTTGTATTGGCACAGTTAAGAATATGAAAAATGTAGTTGATGCAGTTTATCTGTGGTGTGTATTTCTTTTTGTTGCGTTCGTGTCATCTTTTTTTGGGAATCGGATTTTTGAGTCTAAATTTCGGATGGCTACTTTGTTGAGTGCTGTTTGATAGCTCTATACGATCTGTGCGTAAACTTAATATCACTACACAGAGTAAGGTAGAAAGAGAATTGCAATGTCGCTAATGTATCCCATTAGGCATGTGTTTCGCAACTGGAAACTTTTCACCGCTCTGTTAATCGGTATAACCTTGGCAGCAACATTTTTCGCTGGCATATGGGTAAAATCAGATATAGCATCTGATCAGTCGTTTAACAAGCATCTTGGCTCCCTCAAAGCTGATATGACGTTCCAGAACCAGTTCAACTACACAAACGTGCCCTTAGTAGTGCAAGATATACTTAATGTCAAAGGTGTCACAGATGTTGAGATAGTGTCTCGGTCTTGGCAAGATTTAGGGTTCCCAGCTGATAACTATACCAATTGTCTTCTTTCTGTGCCGATGATAAGTTTTCCCAATAACTCTCGAATTTATGATGAATGGCTAAACAAACCCAGTGACGGTATACCTGAAAATTATACCTACATCATAACTGGCACACAGCTTGCAAATCGAACCGCCATTGGTGATGTCATTACCACTCAGATGACTTTCTACCAGCCAAAATACGACAACGCCTCAACTTTCGCCGTTAACTTGACAGTGGCTGGATTTGCAGAATTAACCGATGACGGTTATGCATACTGTACAGATAACCTCCGGGGTAATTCTATTGACTTTAGCGGTTATCGGAGTGATTTATTGATTATTGGCTGGGAGAGCACACTTACAAAGATGTGGACTTCCACATTGGATGGTTGTGGCACTACTCAAATAGGATTTATCATCGATGTGGACCGAGAAGATCTCATCAGTCCTTTCAATATCCAAGAATCAATAAATAACGTTGACCGAGTAGCTACTAACATCCAAAATCGTGTTCTTGGTAACTATCTCTCTTGGGGCTGGGTCGACAATATGCTCCGCAGTGCTCTATGGTCATATAACTATGATTCTCAAAATATGCTCAATGGTTTTATTATGGTTTCTATACCCATCTTCTTTGTTGCTTGGTATTTGGGCTATACCGTTTCTGATGTGTCCTTTAACATTCGCAGACGGGAGATTGGTTTACTCTCAACAAAAGGTCTCTCAAGCGGACAAATTCAACGGATGTTTTTAACAGAAGCATTAGTGATTGGTCTAATCGGCGGTTTATTGGGTACCTTTGGCGGTTTACTCTTAAACCAATATTATCTCGGTACAGTTAATGTGGCTCATATTTTCAGTTCAACTCTGTTAAATCCTATAGTCGCAGTAACTACCATTATTTTTGCCGTTGTTTTGGCTGTTGCGGCAGTATTTTTATCGGCTCGTAAAGCCTCAAAGATAGCTGCAGTTGATGCTCTTCGTAATTATATGCCTCCAAGCAAACCCTCACGAAAAATATTTCCACTAGTTGCTCTAATATTGGGTAGCTACAAGATTGTCATATTTCTATTAGGTGTGAACGTTCAGTATCTGTTTAATCAAATGAGCTTCCAGGGGAACATGTTTGTTTCTGTGCTCTCAGTTCCAGTGGTTATATTTGATCAGGCTATGACCTACATCGGTCCTTTGCTGTTCTTCTGGGGCTTCACAAAACTTGTCATTCTTGATTCAACTAAATTCCAAGCGGTAACAACAAAGATTTCCTCAGCTATGGGTGACTTGGGTGCTTTGGCCGCAAAGAACGTTAGGCGAAATCCCGCACGCTTGGCAGCCATAGCCTTTTTGATCGCTCTAATTATTGGTCTTAGTGTCCAAGTTACCGGACAAATAGCCAGTCAAGAGGACTATATTGAGCGTAATGTCCACAACAATGTTGGCGCTGACATAAGCGTGTCGGTGGCTAATGTGACTAGGAGTCAAGAAATTCTTAGTAATATAACCCAGAACGTATCTGGTATACGCAATGCAACCATAGAGCGCTCTCTTACTGCCTTTTCAGTGGGAGATAGGACTAGTTATATGAGTGTGCGAACCATAGAACCAGATGCGTGGGCTGAGTGTGCTTACTATGAAGATGGTTGGTTTAGCGGTGGCCCAAGCATGAATCAGATGCTTGCTGAGTTAAAATCAAACAACAATACTATCATTTTAGATCGGACTGTTGCCAAACAGCTTGATCTCAAGCTCTACGATGAGATAGCTGTGGATTTCTCTTCCTGTGCACGACAACTACGGGTTGTGGGATTCTTTGGCCCTGAACCTCAAGACAACAGCAATTCCTACTCTTACATCAACGGGGTTCAAACTCTCTATTCGCCATTTTGTTCTTATGTACCTCGAGATCTGTTTAACATGACTGAGGGCAGTGATATCTATGTCTTAGAATATTGGTCTTCCAAAATCTTAATCAGCATAGAACCAGGTGTCAATGGCACCGATGTCGCAAATCAAATTCGCGCTCTATACTTAGATGTATATGGCGTTCAATCCTTTGATGAGCAGTGGCGGCGTTCAGTTGAAATGGATAATCTTAACACTTACAACGATCTCCAAATTCTAGAGTTGCAGAATTTTGGTCTTATCTTTGCTGTTCTCTCAGCTTCAGTTGGTACCGCCTTGATAGCTATAGTTAGCTTAAAAGAACGTAGTCGCGAAGCTACTTTGATGAGTGTACGCGGCTTATCTTTTAGACAACTTGTATGGATGTTTCTCTCTGAGAGTTTGGCAATCATTACCTTTGCAGTAATCTTGGGAATAGTGGTTGGCGTAATTGTCATATATGGCAATATAACTGCGAGCAACGTATACATCAACTCCTACAATCTAGTAACTCAGCGCCTAGTTTTCCCATCTAACGCTTTTGTTGTCATAGGAACCTACGCTGCTCTCATATATGCGTCCACAATAGGTGCAATTTTAGTTATGACTAGTCAGTATGTTACTAAACTAGAAAAGATGGTTAGAACAAGATGAGCGGATTAAACATAAAAGTAAAAGATTTGGTTAAAATTCACCACACTGGACACATCGAAGTCCAGGCGTTAAGAGGTTTAAACCTTGAAATATCCTCCGGTGAACTCATTTCCATCATTGGTCCTAGCGGTAGCGGCAAATCGACCCTGCTAAATATAATCGGAGGACTTGACAAGGCCACTGCTGGCACAGTTACCGTAGGAGACAAAGTCGTTACAAACCTCTCTGTACGACAACTGGTTGATTTCCGCAGAAAAATGGTCGGGCACATCTTCCAAAACCTCAACCTAATCCCCACGCTTACCGCACAGGAAAACATTGAATTCTCCATGGTAGCCTCAGGTGTCAAACGCGATAAACGCAAAAAACGTGTACAGGAACTCCTAAATATTGTTGGTTTAGACGCCCGAGCTGACCATAAGCCAGAGGACCTCAGTGGTGGTGAACAACAAAGAATCGCCATAGCCTCCGCACTAGCAAACGATGCCCCAATTCTTTTAGCAGACGAACCTACCGGTGAATTAGACACCGCTAATGCACGAATCATCGCAGAGCATCTGGTCAAGATCAACCAAGAACTAGGAAAAACCATCATCATGGTTACCCATGACCCAAGCGTTGCCCGCGTTTCTAGTAGAATTCTGCGTATCGAAGACGGCGTCATAAAAACTGCCCTAGCCCCCTCAGAGGTTATTGGACAAGAAAAAGCCGCCGCTTCGTATGTAGATCAGATTAAAGCACGCATCATAGAAATTAACTCACAGATAGCTCAACTTGACACCGATTTACGCACAGACAAAATCGATGGCGACGAATACGCACATAAACGGCTAAGCCTCAAACAACTCCGCGACAGCCTAAAAGAAGAATGTAGCCGCATGGGCGTCATCCCCCCATAAACCCTTTTACCCCATATCCAAGACGCTCTAATGCGTATTTTCTTGTTTGATCATAATACTATCCCAAACTTTTCTCTTTACAAAGATAAATGAGCATACTGATGTGATAAAAGTAGTAAGGATTAGGATAAAGTTGGCTAATGTTACCCATTCTGGCACCTGAATCATGGCAACACATACTGCAACAAACAAATACAACGAGATAACTCCTGTTCCGAGTTGGGCGGCAATGATTAATTTTCTAATACGAAACGCTCCTGCTTTCATATGATTAAGGGCTGTCTCTATGTGTTTGGAGACATCGGGCAAATCATCAAGGAGCAATGTTAATCCGCCCAGCAACAGAAACCGACCCGCATTCACCGAGGCAACGGTGTTGTTGACCAAAAAAATAGTTGCTACCGATACAGGCGTAAAAAAAGTGACATAAATGGTGCCAACTGCTAAAACAAGAAAACCATATACATAGTGATGGAAAAGAAACCTGCCCGTGTGCAATTTTCGTCCCAAGAGTGCACTTGGAAAAACATTTAGAACTGCTGCAACGATAACGACCCAAAACACATAGCCATCAACAAGGTAGGGACTAAAAGGTTTCCAACCCGGATAAATCCAGTAGACACTTGAGAGAATACTCACTGCACAGGCTATAGTCAAGAGTGCGTTAAAAATCAGAGTTAAACTAAAGATCTTTTTGCAGATTATCCAAACCCGGCTCATGCCTTGCCCTCATAACCCAAAAATTAGAACCGATACGATATGAACATTATGTAACACAAGCAAGTTTGACGAGAAAAACTGATTCAAAAGCAGTTTGAAAACTAAACCCAAATAAGTCGGTCTCTTTCCTATAGAGTTTGGACAATGAGGATATCGAGGTACGCTGAGGCTAAAGGCGGGGAAATTTAAGCTGGAGGTCTGTGAGTGCTTTTTCCGCTACCGAGTCCACTTCAAATTATTTATGTAAACTATTTCTTTAGCCGTTTTTACAGCAAGGGTTTTTATTAACCCTCAACAATAGAGATAGCCGTTTAACGATTGGGGTTCATGATTTGGAGGCTGTCTGGTTTACCGTTAAAGAGCAGCGGTGGAAAATTGGGTTATTCGGTAAGTTTTCATGGACCGGAAACGAAGAACTTTGGGATTCAGACAACTGCACCATAAGCATTGCAAGAACCCTAAAAGACCAATGCTTAATTGTGGTTCGAAGCAACCAAACCAAATACAGCCACTACATGCAAAAAGATGTAGTGCTCCGCTACATGCTGGGATTTGAGATCTACAAGGTACCCCACGAACCCCAAACAGAAACCTATACCGCTCGAAATAACATCCCCGAAAAAAGAACCGGCCCAAAAGAACGCTGGGTTTTACAACTCGACGATAAACATTGGATCTGGGAGTGGGCCCAAAAAGACAAAGACATCACAAACTCTACAATCTACCAACTATACCGCGAAATAGTCCATGAGTTAGTGCATCCTTCCATAAACCCAGACAATATCATAAAGGCTCAAGTTGAACCACAATCGGTAGAGCTGATTCCAATTATATATCAACCAAGTATTGATGCCCTAAAGAACTTTGTACGCGAAGTCCACTGTGCCAAAGAACCCCAAAACCCTGATGGTTCCTACACCATAGAAGTCTCTGTTCTCTTTGAAAATGAACGCCTCCGCCAGCACGGTATCTTAAATTCAATCTATGAGTGTATCCGCCGCCTCATATACGGCAGAACAATGGATCTAGAAACCTTCAAAATCAACATAGCTAAAAACCTCCAAAATAATACCTTCGTTTTCGAGGGTATCTATAGCGGTAACAACGAAATTAACGCTGACTCCATCCACGGAGACAAAGCTCCTCCGCCTCCACCCAAACATCCCATAAAATACTACTTTATGAACCAAAATCATCCTGTAGTATTTGTTAACACATCCAATCATGCAATGGCCGAACATGACACAAACAACCGCCTCTGGAAATGGGAATACATCCCCTGGCTATCTGATGCACCCATAAAACTAGGTTCTATGACAAGAAAAGAACTCGAGGCAAGCCTCAAAAAATCTAACAGCTAACAATAGCCGCCTCGTGGTGTCAAGGGCGTGTTTGCAAATAGGCGGTTTCTCATATTTCTCTGGTGTTTTTGTGTTATAATTCCGGGTTTGTTTGTGTTCTATTTGGTTTGTAGTTGTTGCGTTGGTTTAGTGTGATGTGAATAACACTTAATAATGCCCTGTTGTTTTCAGATAGTGAGGAAACGAAAGCTTGATTCTCAATGATATCGTAGAAGTCCTTTATGCACCACGTAAAGTATTCAAGCGCGTTGTCGCAAATCCCAAGTATCTTGGTGCAATTATAATATTTCTTCTCTTTATAGGTCTGCAAGTTGGTTATGCTTTTGGTCAATTCAGCAAAATCGAGTTGGAACAGACCCAGCCTGTTAGTGGTTTAATCCAAACATTTACAAACGCCACCAGCTGGGCAACGGCTCCAAATGTGAATTTAACCAACAACTTTGCTGATTACTACAACAATACTGTTTTCATAGCTAATCTGTTGCGTCCTCCAACTGATCCTTTGGCTTATTATCCTCTTTTTGGAAACTTTAGTCTTCAGATGGATGTTGCAAATACCAATACCCTCTCAGCAGCACTGGTTGACACAGATAATGTAGATTGTAGTGAAAATGGTTTCCAAAATCTCACCTTAAACATAAAGCTAGTTCAACCCATAACTGTTCCCAAAAACGCAACCTTAACTCTCTACTCACTTTCCGATAGCAATTACTATACTTACGATCTGACCAGCGATTTAGCTGGTGCTTCAGCTGTTAATCAATGGGGTAATTTAACTATCCCCGTAGGACCCAACGCAAAAGGCTGGAGCGAAACCGGCAATCCCCTGTGGGGCAACATAACCTCTTTGTCTTTGCAATTAGACTATCCCGATAGCCAAAACATAACCGTTCGCATAGGCGCCTTATTCTTCCGCGGCCTATACCTAACACCGCTGGAGTACAACAGTGTTGGTTTACTTGTACAGTTCCTCCAGGTGTATTCTCTCCAGTTTCTCTTCACTTGGATAGTTCTAAGCGGGCTTATCTATCTATTCTGCAGAGCCCTAAAAAGTGCAGTTCTTTGGAAACCGCTCTTTATTGGACTAGGGATTGCTATGATGGTTATGGTAATACGGGCGGCCATAGGTGTAATTGCAACTGCAACTATGCCCACAGTCTACTATCCCTTCGATGTATCATTTGGCACTCTCTTTGATCCTCTTGGCGCACTGTACTATCCAGCAAATGCCGTTTCCGCGCTTCTTCCACAGTCACAGGCAAGCCTTGCCGCCATAGATGCATCACTGGGTGTCTTTCGCGGTATTATCACCGTTATGTTCGTTGCATCCTATGTTTGGCTGATAGCACTGGGCGCTTTTGTTATAAAAGCAATCAAAGCACAACCCGTAATCATCCAACCAACTGAACCATCGCAAACCCCCATAGTAGTAAATGACTCTAAAGGGCTAAACCAGGACTTATCCACCATAAAATGCCTAATCATTTCTGCTATTAGCGTAGGCATAACGCTCTTGGTTCTATGGTTTATCCTAGGCGTTGTCTAAACGCTATACCTTTCTTCTCTTCTTTTTGTATCCGTTAATTATTGGGCAAGATTTATATCATACAAAGAAGAAAAAGCGTTAAGCGAACAGCTAGAAGTGAAGTAAATTGGTTGATATAAAAGACTTAGTCGATGGAATGAAACGGGTTGACGTAGAAGGCAAAATCGTCGAAAAAGGCGACCCGCGAGAAGTCAAATCCCGATTTAAAGATGAATCTTATCGGATAGTTGACGCCGTTCTTGCAGACGAAACCGGTAGCATAAAATTGACGCTGTGGAACGAGCAAATCGAGCAGGTAAACGTGGGCGACAACATAAAGATTGAAAATGGCTACGTAACCAGCTTCAAAGGCGAAACCCAGCTAAACGTCGGTAAATTCGGCAAACTCACCGTTTCCTAAACGCTCACTTTTTAGAGCACAATTTATTTTCTATCCTAAACACAACTATTCCTGTTATGTATGTGGCAAAAATTATCTCGCGGTCTTTCTATAGCTATTGTGTTGTTGGTTAGCGGTATTACTGATTTGGTAACGGGCGTCTTTAATTTTTTAGCTTATTCTGCAGATATTGCGTTGTGTTGGTTTGTTAATTTTGTATATTTGTCTACGCTTGAAATTGCCTAGTTTATAGACAAAACTTATTAATTCAAACGGTGGGGTCATTGTCGTTTACAGGGAAGAGAAATTGCAGTTTGAGCTTGTTTCACCGTACAAGATTTCTCCAGGCCAGCAGACCGCTATTGACCAGTTAGAGGCGAGTTTTAAAACCAAAGATAAACAGACGCTTCTGGGTATAACGGGTAGTGGTAAAACTTTTGTTATGGCAAATGTCATCAACAGGTTACAGAAACCCACATTAATCCTGGCACACAACAAAATTTTAGCCGCTCAACTCTATGGTGAACTTAAAGAGCTCTTTCCTCATAATCGGGTAGAATTTTTCATATCCTTCTATGATTACTATCAGCCTGAGTCGTATCTGCCGGCCCAGGATATGTACATTGAGAAGGACAGCACTGTTAACGATGAAATCGAAAAAATGCGTATGCATGCTGTCTCAAGTATTGTTAGCAGAAACGACACCATAATTGTGGCCTCGATTAGCTGCATCTACAGCTTGGGTAACCCTGATGACTTTCGCACTATGGCTATTGAGCTAAAAACGGGCTTGCCTCTGAGTCGAATTAAGCTTATCCGCTCCTTGGTAGATATGCAGTATGAACGCAACGATCAGGCGCTTGAACCCGGCAAATTCCGTGTTCGAGGCGACACCGTTGATATCGTACCCTCCTATGAAAACGATATCATACGCGTCGAAATAAGCGCAAACACCATCTCGAAAATAAAAGAAGTGCATGCCATAACGGGTGATGTGAAAAACACCCTTGACCAACTTACCCTCTACCCCGCAAGACAATACGTGGTTCCCGAAGAAAAACACGCCCAAGCCATCGAGCACATCGAACAAGAACTCGAAGCACAGCTAAAAGGCCTGCCGCCTCTTGAAGCCCAACGGCTAAAACAACGAACAAACTATGACCTAGAGATGATTCGTGAAATCGGCTTCTGCTCGGGTATGGAAAACTATAGCCGCCACTTCGATGGCCGTAACCCCGGTGCACCCCCATTCACACTAATCGACTACTTCCCCAAAGATTACCTGCTCATTATTGATGAGAGTCACCAAACCATCCCCCAAGCACGCGGTATGTACAACGGGGATTATAGCCGCAAAAAAAATCTCGTTGACTTTGGCTTCCGCCTCCCAAGCGCACTAGATAATCGTCCCCTGCAATTCAGTGAGTTTGAACACAAAATGGGGCGTGTTCTTTTTGTGTCAGCAACGCCTGCCGAATATGAACTAGAAAAAAGCGGATCGCCAGTTGAGTTAATCACTCGACCCACCGGACTTCTAGACCCCGAGATAGAACTGCATCCCATTGAGGGTCAAATGCAGCATCTGATGGCCCAAGCAAAACAAACCATCGAACGAGGCGACCGCGTCCTAATAACCACACTGACCAAACGAATGGCAGAAGATCTGACTGATTATCTTGTCAAAGAAGGTTTTCGCGTACGATATATGCACAGCGAAATTGAGAGCCTTGATCGTATTGAGCTGGTGCGTCAACTCCGCATCGGCGAGTTTGACATACTGGTTGGCATAAATCTGCTCCGCGAAGGATTAGACATCCCCGAGGTCGCGACCATATTTATCCTTGATGCTGACAAAGAAGGCTTTCTGCGCGACGAGCGCAGTCTCATCCAGACCATAGGCCGCGCCGCCCGAAACGTCAATGGCAAAGTCATTCTCTATGCCGATACCCAAACCCAGAGCATCAAACGCGCCATGGAACTCACCTACTACCGCCGTAACTTCCAAAAACGCTACAACCAACAATACGGTATCACACCCCAAACCATCATCAAAGCCGTCACCCTAAAAGAAAGCACCATAAAAGGCACCAAGCATCTCGCCAAATCCGATATCCAACGCCAAATCGCTGAATTAGATGCTAAAATGCGTGAAGCCGCCGAAAAATTAGAATTCGAAAAAGCCATCGAACTCCGCGACGCCATTGCCGAATTACAAAAAGCCCTTGCCTACAAAATAGAAAAAGCTGTGTCTAACCCAGAAATTTAGCTGTTTAGTGCAATAAGGTTCTAATGTTGCGAGCTAAAACAAGATAAACTCTACATTAGGCGAAAGGCAATGCGTGATAATATTTCAGTTAAAGGTGCACGAGAGCACAATCTCAAAAACATAGATTTAGAGTTGCCCCGCAACAAACTCATAGTCATAACTGGACTTTCCGGTTCAGGCAAGTCCACCTTGGCCTTTGATACCATCTATGCTGAGGGCCAACGACGCTATGTCGAGAGCCTCTCAGCATATGCACGCCAATTTCTGGGGTTGATGGATAAACCTGATGTGGATAGCATCGAGGGTTTATCTCCTGCGATAAGTATCGAGCAGAAAAGCACCAGCAAAAACCCCCGTAGCACCGTGGGGACCGTCACCGAAATCTATGATTATCTCCGATTGCTGTTTGCCCGCATAGGCACCCATCACTGCCCAAAATGCGGTAGCTCAATTCACCCGCAGAGCCCCGAAAACATCACAAGCCTAATCATGGCCGAAAAAGACAAAACCCTTGTGTTTCTAGCCCCCATCATACGCGGCATGAAAGGCACCCACGAATCAATCTTTGATGACCTCAAAAAAGAAGGCTACACCAAAATCCGCGTAGACCAAAAAATCTACGAAACCGACCACATAAAAGAAGAAATCAAACTGGTGCGCTATGAGAAGCACTGGATCGAGGCCGTTATAGATACTGTCACCATCCAAGACGACGAACGTAGCCGAATCGCTGAAGCAGTTGAGGGCGCACTTAAAACCGGCAAAGGCACCATGATAATCATAGATGCCACAAACACCGATGCCGGCAAGAAAAAAGAACTCGAACGTTTCGAGGGAGAAATCATGTATAGCACCTTTGGTGCCTGTCCCAACCACCCCGAAATCGTGTTTGAAAGCCTTGAGCCCCGCATGTTTAGCTTTAACTCACCCTTTGGTGCCTGCTCAGTCTGCCACGGATTAGGTGAAATCACCGAGGTCACAGCAGACAAAGTACTCCCCGATAAAAACCTCTCCATCATAAACGGCGCCCTAGCGGTCTACAAAAGCACCATGGATCTTAGCTGGCGAGCCCAACAACTAACCGCAGTGGGCAAAAAATACGGCTTTGACATATTTACCCCAATAAAAGACTTCACCGAACAACAACTCCAAATCCTGCTCTACGGCGACAGCGAACCCATTAACGCCAACTGGTCCAACGGCGCCCACATGTCCATGAAAGACGGCTGGGAAGGTATCATCCCCCAAACCATGCGCCTCTACCGCCAAACCGAAAGCGAATGGCGCAAATCCGACATCGAAAAATTCATGACCAGCCGTCCCTGCAACGCATGTCACGGCAAAAAACTCCAACCCGTCGTATTAGCCGTTCAGATCCAAGACAAGAGCATAATCGATGTCACGGATCTCTCCATTGAAGACTCGGTGGATTTCTTCCAAAACCTACCCCCTAAACTAAACCAAAAAGACCTCTCCATAGCCAAACAAGTCCTAAAAGAAATCAATGAACGCTTAGGCTTTCTCAAAAACGTCGGCCTAGGCTATCTCTCCCTCTCACGCGCCGCAAAAACCCTATCCGGCGGCGAAGCCCAACGCATCCGCCTCGCCACCCAAATCGGCAGCAACCTCATGGGCGTTCTCTACATCCTAGATGAGCCCAGCATTGGGCTACATCAACGAGACAACGCCAAACTCATAACCACCCTAGCCCGACTCCGCGATCTGGGTAACACCCTGATCGTAGTAGAACACGACGAAGACACCATGCGCCATGCCGACTACATCGTAGACATGGGCCCCGGCGCAGGCGTACACGGAGGCCACATCGTCGCCGAAGGCCCCCCAACAGCTGTCATGCAAAACCCCCGCAGCCTAACCGGCAAATACCTCTCAGGCGAACTACAAATCGAAGTTCCCCAACAACGCCGCCAACCCACCGATTGCCTCACCATAAAAAACGCATCTGAGAACAACCTCAAACAACTCACCGTAAACCTGCCCATAGGTGTCCTCTGCGGAGTCACCGGTGTCTCTGGCTCAGGCAAAAGCACCCTTATGAACCTAACCGTCATCCCAGCACTCAAACAACTCTTCGGCGAGCAAGTCGACAAAATCGGACGCCACCAAAGCCTCCACGTCCCCAAAGCCATACGCAACGTTATCGTCATCGACCAAGACCCCATCGGCCGAACCCCCCGAAGCAACCCCGCCACCTACACCAAACTCTTCGATGAAATCCGACGCATATTTGCCGCTACCAAAGAAGCCAAAGCACGCGGTTACGTAGAAGGCCGCTTTAGCTTCAACGTTAAGGGCGGCAGATGCGAAACCTGCCAAGGCGACGGCGTTTTGCGCATCGAGATGAACTTCCTACCTGATGTCTATGTACAGTGTAGCGAATGCAAAGGTAAACGCTACAACAAAGAAACACTCGCCGTACAATACAAAGGCAAAAACATCGCCGAAGTCCTAGACATGACCGTTGAGGAAGCCGCAAAATTCTTCGAAAACACCCCACAAGTTCACCGCAAACTCCAAACCCTCCTTGACGTCGGCTTAGGCTACATCAAACTAGGCCAAAGCAGCACCCAACTAAGCGGCGGAGAGAGCCAACGCATAAAAATCACCCGAGAACTCAGCAAACACAAAACAGGTCACGTCATCTATATGCTCGACGAACCCACAACCGGTCTACACTTCGACGACACCAAACGCCTTATCCGCGTCCTCAACCGCCTCGTCGACAACGGCAACACAGTCTACATCATCGAACACAACCTCGACGTCATAAAAAGCTGCGACCAACTCATCGACCTAGGCCCCGAAGGCGGCGCCGCAGGCGGACAACTCTTAGCCCAAGGGACACCCGAAGAAGTAGCCCAAAACCCAACATCATACACAGGTATATTCTTAAAAAAACTACTATCACAACAACAAACACCCAATAACCAACAATAACCAACAATCTTTGTCTATTCACTTTTAGAGACTTTATTCCAAAACCTGTCTAGTTTACGCCCAATAACCGCATCAACATTTACGTTCCACAATATTCTAAATCTGCCCGTCTCAAATATTGAATCGAAAGGTTATCACCAGCATAAATCGGCAATTCTCTAGATGGGGTGATGGAAATGCTTAATGCATGCCTTGATTAGTCAAATTACAGCGGCAAAACATGATTAAACTATCCAGTCCCTCGGATTTCAAAAGCTCCGATATACCCACTGATCCTGGCGTGTATCTCTATCGTGACGAACAAGAGACTATTCTCTATGTGGGTAAGGCCAAAAATCTTCGTAGCCGAGTAAAAAGTTACTTCTCAAGCATCGATCAACCACCCAAAACACGTCAGTTGCTTTTGCATATCCGAAGCATCGACTGGATTGTTGTCAACACCGAAGTAGAAGCCCTGCTACTAGAAAATAAGCTCATCAAACAACACACACCAAAATACAACATTGATCTCAAAGACGCCAAAAGCTACGCCTACATCTCACTAACCCGAGAAACCTACCCAAGGGTTTTAACCAGCCGCAAAGTCCACCGCAAACTCGAATCCTTTGGACCCTACACCGATGGATTTACCCGCCAAGACCTCCAACGCACCGTTGTTCGGGTGTTCAAGTTACGCACCTGCAAAAATATGCACAAACGTGCCTGTCTAAACTATCACATCAATATGTGCACCGCCCCCTGTACCGGCAACATAATCCCCGAACAATACGACAAACAAGTCAAAGATGCCCGCGCCTTTCTAAACGGCAACTATCAACAAACCATCGAACAACTCAACACTCAGATGCAAGAAGCCTCCCAAACTCAACATTTTGAGGAGGCACTTGAGTTACGTAAACAAATCGCCTCCATACGTCTGCTCACTGAGCGTCAAATTGTAGATAATGAGCGGCGTTTTGATCAGGATGTGATGGTGTTTAGGCGTGTTGGAGAAAAGATGATGGCGCTACAAATGGGGGTGCGCAAAGGGGTACTTTTGGGTAAAAAAGAGTTTAGTGTGGATTTGCAGCCCCAAATCGAGCAGGAATTTTTAAAAGCCTTCTACACGGCTAATCAGATTCCTCGCGAGATTCTACTCAACAAACCCGTTTGGATAGAACCCGACGAAAAGGCTGCTCTTGAAGAGTTTCTCGCAAAAAAACGCTTGGCACCTGTATCTTTGACGATTCCTCACAAAGCAGACAAGTTGGCTCTGATAAAATTGGCCGAAAAAAACCTTGAGTCTGGCCTCGAGTTTGACTCTGCTTTGGTAGATTTACAAAACAACCTCCATTTGCCTGTTTTGCCGAGGGTGATTGAGTGTTTTGACATATCCAACTTGGGTACTGAGCATGTTGTCTCGGGTATGGTGGCCTTCAAAGACGCCAAACCCGACAAAAAGAACTATCGTAAATTTAAAATTAAAACTGTTACTGGACAAGATGACTTTGCCAGTATACATGAGGTGGTGTTGCGCCGCTATAAGCGTCAAATTGAAGAAAACAATCCCCTGCCCGATCTGATTGTTATTGACGGTGGACCCGGACAGGTTAGCGCCGCCAAAGCGGCCCTTCAAACCCTGGGACTTCAAACTCCCATGTTTGGGTTGGCTAAAGAACGTGAAGAAATCTATCTCCCCAACGATCCTGTCCCCAGAGTGTTTGATAAAAACAGTACCATGATGCTTCTGCTCCGAAAAATCCGTGACGCCACCCATGATTTCTCACTGGGTTACAATCGCAAACGACGCCAGATGCAGATCCGCGAAGAGTTCAAACAACCCTCTAAGCGTTCAACCAAAAAGGTGCTCAAGTAAAATCCGCAAACCGATGAGAATTAACACTATACCCCCCACGATTTTTATTTTGTTACCAAAGAACCTGCCCAGACTACAGCCAAAGTAGACGCCAACAAACGACAACCCAAACGTAACTATACCAATTACTAAAATAGGCATCAAAATCTCTGTTTGGAGAAACGCAAAACTCAACCCCACCATCAGAGCATCGATGCTTGTAGCAACCGCTAAAACAAGCAATGTGTAGAGTTTGAGGTTTGCGGTTTTTTGTTCGGTTTCTTTTTTTGTCCCATCATAAACCATCTTGGCACCAATGAATGCAAGTAAACCAAATGCTATCCAGTGATCCACCGTCATAATAATGTCTTGGAAACTAAGTCCAATGAGCCAGCCAATTATGGGCATAAGCATTTGAAAACCACCAAAAAATACCGCCGTTAAAAGGGCTGCTTTACGTCGTTTACTGTTCGGGGTGCTCATGCCGTTTGCAATCGAGACTGCAAAAGCATCCATAGCTAAACCCACAGCAATCAAGACGATGGTTATGGCATCCACGGCTTATCCCGTCACCATTTTTTAGATTGGATGATATAGGCCTTACGCTGGCTGTTAAGTAAAGTCAGGTTAGAGAAATTGTTTTAGGGTTTCTCCAAGCTCGTTGAAGGTTTTGAGGATTTTATCTGTGTGCACAACTATCCAAGGGCTGACACAGGGTAGCTCTGTTACAACAATAACATGTTTGCCTCTGCGTTTTGCATAAAACATCTCCATGCAAGCGCCCGCCGAGAGAACTGGCAAATACACAACCATAATATCGCACCGATCAGCATCGGCCAGATCGCGTTCTACAAAATCAAAGGTGGTGTAGGTATTCCACCAACATTCCTCGGTGCCTTTGTAGAGAACTTTTTCACGATTCCAAGGATCAATAACTTCTAGTCCCAGCGGAGTGCATATGTCTTTTATGGTTTGGCGATAGCTTTGGTTGTTTTCCATACCCAGTATGGGACCTGAAATGAAAACCTGCTTTACCACAACATCCCCGCTAAGGTGCAGTTCTCACACCTAATATGCCTTCCCAAGCAACTCAGTTATTGATTTCGTGATCGTACCTTGGATTTCCTAATTGTAAGCTATGACGACAAACAGATCGCAGTTGTAGCCTCTTATTAGGACATGCTTAAAATCACCGTGGCGTGAAAACTTTTGGTTTTGGAGCTTGTGTTAATGCTGACGATTGTTTTTGTTTCACCGCCTGAACCAGTCGTCAAACAAGCTTAACCAACCTGTGTCTCCACATTAACAGACACAATAACAATTGTTTAACCAGCTAACTAACTGTAATAGTTGATGTTGCATCTATTGCTGAGACCTCTTGACATGCATTTATTGATATTGTTATGAGGTTAGGGGGTGAACGTTTTGTGCGAAACTATCTGCAAGTGCTTGTGTGTCTGCGGTTCCTAAGATGAGATATTCGCCATTATTCAACCTTATTATAAGGCTGGTGGTGTTAGTTGTTGCTACATAAGCAGTTGCTCCATTTCCCAAAGTGAACCTGCCTACATTTGTGTCGTCAAAGTTGGTTCCGCTTTGTTTCTGTAAGTTAAAGTTACCTGAACCTATTTGCCTAACAGACGCCGTATCAATTTCCTTAGAAGTAACATTTTTGTTGCCTTTGACACCCAGAAGGGTTCCCAAAGAAACAAAACAAGGCGATTCAACATTTATGTATCCATCGCCAACAGTCACTACTGATGTCGTTTGTTGACCCGCTATAACGTACACAAAAATACCGCCAAAGATTATCAGCATTATCCCTATGATTGCCATGATATATTTGCTACGTAAACCTGCCGCTATACCTACCATTCCATAAACTGGCAACGTTTTTAGCCGGTTACGTAATAACAAATTCACTGTCAACAGAACAATACCGCTTACTACCAAAATTACTACAACTATTTTCAAAACAGCCGGCAGTACTGGTTGTACAGTGAAGTGCTCAATCGACATGTAACCAATCTGTAGTTAACTATGGCGATATTCCATATATATCATCTGTAACAAAGAACTCCGCAGTAACGGCAGAAATGTGTCTGCTTCTGTTTACTTTATTTAAGAATATATTAATATATCCTGATTTCTTGGTAAGCCTTGAGAAATTTGGTTACCGTGCGATTTTACAATAAATATTTTGGCTGTTTAACGGTGGTTGTTTGTAATTGTGACCTGCGAAGGTAAGCCGATCGGTGGGTTGCTGTAAATCTTATTAGCTCAGTTCACATTTAGTGCTTCGGTGTCCATGTCTAAGAGTAGCTTACTGCAACAAAAAATTGAAGCTTTCGATAAAGCTACTGCAATAAAATGTGAGGTCAATCTTGTATTGGGGGCTCTCAAGGGTTTTCGTCAAAAATTTCCCTTCGCTGAGAACTTGGCTTCTATAGAGTGGCTTGATCCGGATCGTCTCTTCAAAGTTAATCCCGATCAAGTCGGTGAGTTCTTTGGGTTTCTTGAAAAAAACCTCAATCTGTCGGGTACTTCAACTCAAAACAGTTCTAATGCTTACCGTAATGCTCGTTTGCAAATAAAAGATCTCAAAAATCTGCTTCGCATATCAGTAGATGATCGTAAATCTTTGGCACAAAAGATCGATGCACCTTGGGAGCGAATCGGCGGGTTTGGGCAGGATAAGGTGGTTGCTAAAAAAATCATTTACTGCTTTAACTATGAAAAGGGTACTGTGTTGCCGGTGTTTGGCAATCAGCATCTGCGTCATTTTGTTAACCGAACGGTAGGTACGGCTGCTTTGAAACCCAAGTATCTCTCACTGGGCCAAGAATATGAGCACTACACCTCCGAGTTGTTGAACCTAAAAAACAACTTTTTGCCTACCAAGGGTTGGGATACGCTATATTTTGCGCGTTTTCTTTATGCCGAGTTTCCGCCGCCAGATAGCGAACCCCAAACGAGCTCTGAGCGTAGTAGGGGGAGCGGTATGGTGGTGACTGAGGAGCAACTGGATTTGCAGGGGTTTATGAAGCTTTTAGGTGAGCTGCAAAAGCAGGGGGTTCTCTCAGGCGAAGAGTTTAGAGAGAGTCGGGATTTGTGGGTGCGCCAACCTGATGAGCGTGAAGCGTTGATGTTGCGGCTAAAAAAGCTGGTCCTATAACCGGCTGTTTGCTACTCATTTTTGGTAAAAAACCTTTATATGATAATACTCATTTTTGAGTTATTACTCAAATCTGAGAGTGACCTATGTGTCTATTGACCTCAAATCCCAAAACCTCAAAAAAGCCATGGCCGCCCTAATGATAGGCGTCGTTGCAGGCGTAATAGCCATCTTTGCCGAAAGAGCCGACACACTCTTCACAGGAGGCAATTTCAACACACTAGGATACATAAACACCTACACCTGGATTCTTGTTTCAGCCGTCCTGTTTGGATTTATAGGAGCTATCATAACAACTGAGATCCAAGCCCTAATCGGACTCATCACCGCATCAAGCCCCCTCTCCCCGCTGTGGCCCATCATAAACCTCCTCTTTGCCCTAGGCGTAGGCGCAGCCGCCTTTGCCTTCACACGTTTCCGTCCCCAAGCAAAACTCAGCACCAAACTCTTAACCATGAGCACCATCTGCGCAATCCTAGACATCCCCCTAGTCTATGTAGTAATGGTCATGGCCCTAGGACTACCCTACATAGTCTACCTCGGAGCCCTTCCCATCTACATCGTGTTACAACTTATCCCCTCAACAATTCTAGCCTACCTCCTTGTCAGAACCCTAAAACGTTCCAAAGTCATCCCCTAAGGCACCAACAATGACACCCAACAACCCCCAAACAAACCCAAACCTCAACGAAATAATAACCCAACTCTCCCATGGAGAAAACCTGACCAATCTTCAAACCCAATCGGTCGCCCAAACCCTATTTACCCAACTCACCCAAAGCAAACACCCAACCGATATCCTCCCCCTAATGGTCGCCTTTTTTGGCGGCTTAACTATAAAAAAACCCACCGTAGACGAATTAAGTGGTATGGTCAAAGCAATGGATGCCACAAGAACCTCCACCTTCCAATTCAACACCGATAAACCCCTTGTAACCGCCGGAGGCACAGGCGGAGACACCTTCCCAACTATAAACATCACAACCCCCGCATTGATAATTGCCGCCGCCGCCGGCGCCTATGCCATAAAAAGCGGATCCAAATCTTTCTCATCCAAAACCGGATGCATCGACTTAGCCCAAAACCTAGGCATCAACGTATACACAACCCCCCAAATAGTCGAACAATGCATACACACCATCCAAACATCTGTTTGGGCCTCAGCAGGCATATACCCATGGATGAAACCCCTGATCGATTTAACCGCCGACAAAGCCACCCACACCGTTATGCCCATGCTCTACGCAATGAGACTCATGATCGCCGCGGGCCTCAACCCCTTTGGCCTCAAACGACAAGTCAGAGGAGTCAGCCAACCCTACACAGAAACAATCGCATCCGTTCTCTCAAAAAACGGCTACGAACGAACCCTAGTCGTACTGGGATATGGCGCAGATGAAACCATACGTATAGATGAATTCTCCAACCTAGGACGCAACATAATCTCTGAAGTAAAACCCAACGGCTCAATAGACACCTACAGTTTCTACCCCGAAGACATTGGACTCAAACGCGGAAACCCAAAAGAGATCGCCTACCCCGGAAGCCCCGAACTAAACACCCAAACCATCCTCAAAATACTCTTAGGCAAAGATCAAAGCACCCGCCAAGACCTCATTTTACTAAATGCCGCATCCATCCTCTACATAGCAGAAAGCGCCTCAGATCTAAAAGACGGCTATGAATTAGCCAAACAAGCCCTAGATGCTGGCCTTGCAATCGAAAAACTAAACCAACTAGTTACCCTAAGCGGCGGCAACACCAAACACTTCCAATCAATCCTTAAACAAAACCAAGACAACACTATTTTAGCTGAAGTTTAGTTATGGTTTGTGTTCCAAAGTTTGTGGTGATTAAAAATGGCGAAACCATGTCCAATTCCAGTTTTAGACCGTGAAACCTTCGAAGAGTTTGAGCGCCAAATTAAGAAGGGTCCTACGTCATTACAGAGTGAAATGATGGAAAAAGGTCTCGCTATTTATAATAAAATTGAACGAAAAGAGTAACTTGCATACGTCAGGGTTTACTGGATATGGCTGAGCATTGACAGAGGACGATCTTAACGCTGAGTCAAATTTAGATGATTTTAATTGTACTAAGGCGACATACTTGGATTAGACAAGTTCATCCTGATGAAGTTCTATAGTATCATCATTAGCTGATTACAATTTCTAACATGACCTTTTTCTTTATGAAAATAACAGTTAGATGCGCTTTTAGTATTGCCGTTATTAATGTTGAACTGTGAACCAAAGAACTGTTAATCCCTCAATATGTTCGGTGCTTTTTAGTTTTAGTTTTTTCGCTTCTTGTGCTCCAAGGAAACCCTGTCCATCCACTAATGTTGGGGCCTCTTTGCCGCCCCAAACATAGGGCATAATCCAAACAAATAATTCATCCACAAGGTTTGCTTCAAAAAAACTCCACCGCACCTCAGCGCCGCCCTCCACAAGAACTTTTCTAACACCACGACTCTTGAGTGCTTCGACTAATTCCTGCAAATTAACCGTTTTTTCCGAGTTTGAAATAAATACCTCAATATTTTTGTTTTTTAATGCTTTGATCTTTTCTTTTGAGGCCTGTGTAGTTGTTGCTATTAGGGTGGATGCTTGGTTGGTGTTTACGATTTTTGCTGTTAGGGGTGTTTGTGCTTTGCTGTCTAGCACTACTCTGAGAGGATTTTTACCCTCAACATCTCGCACAGTAAGCGTGGGATCATCTGCTAAAACCGTACCCACCCCTACCACAACCGCATCAACAGACGCTCGGATGCTGTGTAGCATTTTTTTGTGCAGTGGGGTCATGAACTGAGTGAATTCTTGGCCGTTTCGATTGGCAGGCGCTATTTTCCCATCAACGCTCATGAAACCGCCGACAATAACCTCTACTCCTTGCATAGACTTTCTCTATGTTATACTCTTGTACTGTATTAACTCCTTGCTCTACCTCCTTGCGCATCACTAACTTCGCCATACTAATCTGGGTTAATTGTGCCTGTGGTGTACTCCAAAATTTGATTTCTTTATTTTTTTGTATTACGAATGTAATACAGGTGGATAGTTTTAAATGCGGTTTCTGCTCTACCGTGTTGCAGACAGTCATATGAAAGCGCTTCTCCTTGAAAATATAGAAAAAATTCGGCTAATCAACATCCAACCCCCCGTCTGCGATAGCACTGAAACACTGCTAAAAGTCACCTATTGCTCTGTCTGTCGAACTGATGCAAAAATGTGGTCCCAAGGTCAACGCGATCTAGTGTTGCCCCGAGTATTGGGCCATGAAATCTGCGGCCATAAACCCAACAATCCAGCAGAAAATTTTATTGTTTGGCCTGCCAAAACCTGCAATCAATGCCACTACTGCAAAAATGGTGCCGAAAATCTCTGCAGTAACATCCAAGTTATAGGATTTCATATTGATGGCGGATTTGCCCAATACATAAAAGTGCCCAAACGCAGTCTCATAAAAATCCCTCCAACAGTTCCCCCTGAAATTGCATGTATGACCGAATTGTTGTCCTCTGCAATAAATGCGACTGAACAAGTAAACTTGCAAAAAAACCAATCTGTTCTCATTTTTGGCGGCGGCCCTGCCGGACTTATGCTTGGCTTAGCCTGCAAATATTTTGGTGCCCACCCCTTTATTGTCGAAAAAAACTCTGCTAAACTAGATCAAGTAACCCCTTTTTGCAAAAAAGCAAACATCTCTCTCTCTAATACCCCCGCTGGCAATTTTGATGTGGCTATAAATGCTGCCCCTGACCCCGCTGCTCTGATCGAGGGGATTTCAAAATTAAATCCAGGCGGCAAATATTGCATATTTAGCGGATTTACAAAAAACATGCCTATTCCCAGTGAATTGTTAAATGAAGTCCATTATCGACAGTTAACCCTAATTGGGGCTTATGGTAGCACAAAACGCCAAATGAAGCTAGCCCTAAAAATAATAGAAACAAACACTCAAACCCTAAGACTGCTCATTGATAAAATAATACCTCTGGAAAGCGTTCCTTTGGTGTTGCCTGAAATTTTGCTTGGTCAATCCTTAAAGTATGTTGTAGATCTATCGGAGTGATAAATTTGGTAACTGAAGAAAAATTAAGAGCCTTTGGTCAACTGATCTGTAAAATCGTTGCCGGTAAAACTCTGACTCGAGAAGAATCCTGTGAGGCCTATCGGCAAATCATTCTAAATGAGCAGCCCGAACTTCAGCAGGGCGCTTTTTTGATAGCCCATATTACTCGTAAACCCACCACTGAAGAATTATCTGGCGTTTGGGATGCCCTAGACAAATTTGACACAGAAAAATTCACAGCCAACATTAAGGGCCCTATCTGCGATATTGTTGGCACAGGCTCCGATGCTATGAAAACTGTAAACGCCTCCTCTCCTGCTGCACTTATTGCCTCAGCTTGTGGGGTTCCGATTGCTAAAAAAGGCGCCAAAAAAGTAACAGGTGTCTCTGGAGCCTCAGAAATCTTTGAGATCCTAGGGGTTAATCTCTCAAGTCCGATGAGTAAAGCAAAACAAAGTTTAGAAAACCACAACATCTGCTACATGCCCGGCGAGGCCTTCTTAAAATCTGGCTGGGCCCGCCTTATCCAATCCATGCGTTTTACCTCTGCATTTAACATTGTAGGACCCCTAACTATGCCCTGTGAGAATACCAGCTGTATAGTAATTGGGGCCTATGCACCTCAAGTATGTGATCAACTCATTGCGATATTGAAAGAAATCGGTCTTAGCAGTGCGGTCGCTCCCTATGGTATGGTTAATGGTCACGATGCGGCTCTTGGTATTGATGAATTCTCGCCTTGCGGTCCCACAAGAGTGGTTGAACTAAAAAACAATAAAATCCAAACCTACACTGTCTACCCCGAAGATTTTGGCATAAAAACCCATGCAACCTTCGATATCGCCTCTTTCAACAAAGCCTATGACAATGCGTCTGCCATTAAACGCGTTCTCTCCGGTGCGTATAGTGATCCCCTATCCGACTTGTTTTGTATAAACGCTGCTGCTGCTTTGTATGCTTCTGGCACAAGTACCTCCTACAAAGACGGTATGGAACAAGCACGCGAAGCACTAAGTTCAGGCAAAGCGATGATACAACTAGCGCATCTAGCTAAGCAGCAAGACTAACTTTTCAATTCATTGATTGATAGTAGTGGTAGTGTTGGTTGTTTGACCAAAAGTTTTGCAAAACAAGATTTGACTGTATCATGAAAATACTGTACAAACGTGGAAGCTGATATATAGTACGCTTGAGGGTTGTAGTTTTCTAATATGTCGCTATAGTGGCGTATTTTGTAGATGTGATAACCATAGAAAACAGCACTCAGGATCAACCCAACTGGTACGAATCAGATGTTAAGTCAGTATTGGGTGCGTTGGATGTAACTCCTGAGTGTGGTCTATCTGAAGCTCAAGTTCATAAACGTCAACACAGTGACGGAAAAAATGTACTTCACCCACCCAAAAAGGCAGGATTGCCTCAAAAAATTCTCCACCAACTAAAAGATGTCTCAATTATCGTTTTGCTAATTGCTGTGGTACTCTCCTTTGCGATGGCTATCTTTGAGAACTCGGGATTTGTTGAACCCATCGTCATCTTATCAGTTGTGATTTTAAATCTAATTTTGGCCATTACCCAGGAGGGTAAAGCTGAAAAAGCTCTGGAAGCCTTAGAAAAACTAAGCGCTCCTTCCTGTGTTGTTATACGCGAAGGAGTTAAGAAAAGCATTGATGCTACCGAATTGGTTCCTGGGGATATAGTCATCCTAGAAACCGGTAACGTTGTTCCTGCAGATGCTAGATTAATTGAATCCACCGCGTTGTTCTCTGACGAATCCGCCCTAACCGGTGAGAGCGAACCCGCAGAAAAAGACGCCACAGCCATACCCCAAAGCAATGCCGCATTAGGCGACCAACACAACATGGTCTTCACAGGCTGTGTGATCACCGCAGGCCGCGGCACCGCCGTAATTACCACTACGGGTATGAAAACCCAGATGGGCAAAATCGCTGGTTTTCTAAGCGGCAGCAAACGCATGAAAACTCCACTGCAAATACGCCTAGACCAACTAAACAAATCTATTTGCTGGATCGCCATCATCTCGGCGTTTTTCTTAATGGCAATAGGTCTGCTAAGCGGCACTGATCTACCCACCATGCTCCTAGTTGCCATCTCCTTAGCAGTAGCGGCAGTTCCAGAAATGCTAGCCTTGATTGTTACACTGACGCTGACAAACGGCGTTCAGAAAATGGTTAAAAAACATGCCTTGATCCGAAAACTCCCCGCCGTAGAAACCCTAGGCAACACCTCAGTTATTTGCTCAGATAAAACCGGAACCCTTACCCAAAACCGCATGGCAGTTAAACAACTCTGGATTTGCGGCGGCGAACCCTTCGCAGATGACGCAATCTTCTCCGAAGAACAAATTCAATTTCTCCAATATCTATCTATGGCAAATAATGCCGCCTATGAAACCGACGAAAACGGAATCAAGGAATACATGGGAAACGCCACCGATGTTGGCATAATGAGACTTTTAGACGAAAAAGGCTACAGTATAGATGAGGAAACCTATCAAAGAGACATCGAAATTCCCTTCTCCTCTGATCGCAAACGCATGACAGTCGTTTTCAAGATCAAAACGGGCGGGTATCTTGTACTAACCAAAGGCGCCCTTGACTACCTGCCACTCTCCGCAGAATCGGCAGATAATTTGAAAGCCGCACGAATGGTGCATGATAGATTTGCTGAACACGCCTTGCGCGTCATCGGTTTAGCTTATAAAAAAATTGACCAATTACCGGACCATGCACACATAGAAGAAATAGAACAAAACACCAATCTAATCGGCCTTATCGGCCTGATTGATCCCCCGCGACCCGAAGTTGCCGTTGCTATAGCAAAGGCCAAAGCCGCTGGAATTCGTACGGTGATGATTACAGGTGACCATGCTACAACGGCGGGTGCGATTGTCACAAAATTGGGCATTCTCCAAGAAGGCAACCAGATCATGACTGGTGCCCAACTTGCAAAAATATCAGATACCGAATTAAATGACACCGTTAGAAACTATTCCGTCTATGCCCGAGTAACCCCTGAGCACAAAATCCGCATTGTTAAGGCTTGGCAGGCAAACGGTGAGGTTGTGGCCATGACAGGCGATGGCGTAAATGACGCCCCAGCCCTAAAGGCGGCTGATATTGGGATTGCGATGGGCAAATCCGGAACTGAGGTGGCTAAGAGCGCTTCAGATATGATCCTAGTTGATGATAATTTTGCAACTATTGTTGAGGCTGTTGGTGAGGGCCGAAATGTCTATGCCAACATCAAAAAAATAATCAACTTTTTGCTAGTCTGTAACCTGAGTGAGATTATCATCATGATTTTTGCGCAGATAGCTGGCTGGGGTATTTTGCTAACGCCAGTTATGTTGTTGTTGATTAACTTGGTGGGCGATGGTATTCC
>Ga0123356_10001135_pt1 | contig 29513 bp, 30 predicted proteins | sample TergutEmb28metaG_2_FD_92546 | JGI IMG/M metagenome (GOLD analysis project Ga0123356, IMG submission 92546) | Embiratermes neotenicus P3 segment gut microbial communities from Petit-Saut dam, French Guiana - Emb289 P3 | ecosystem: Host-associated > Arthropoda: Insects > Digestive system > Gut ...
CTTACCTGTTCAATAAGTTTTCCTTTTGTATCTTCAACATTTTTTACAGTCAATCCAATAGAAACAGTATACGTAACCATGCGGTTATCACTTTCATTACTGGATCTAGAAGTTTCCCGCATTAAATACCCGGTATCTTCAGATGCCATCGGACTTTCTGCACGAGGCGCGCTGGTGGCGCATGATGATAACATGATAAATAAAACCAATAGGGCGCTTGTTTTTAAGATATTGTTATACATTTAAAGAACCTCCTGTTATATATTATATCACATTAATATTAACTTCCATTACTCTTTGTTTTATAACCTTTAAAACCTTAATTGTCAAATCATTCCACGTTAATACTTCATTAGTCCGGGGTAATCGTCCAAGATTCTCCATTATCCAGTTAGCGATGGTTGTATTGGGTACATCTTCGTTTATAACAGGTTCACGCGCGATAACTTCCAGTATATCCCTGAAATTAACATTGCCAAATACCCTAAAGCTGCCATCCGGCAGTTTTTTAACGGGTTCAATCACTGTATCATGTTCATCCCAAATTTCACCTACCAGTTCTTCTACAATGTCTTCTATGGTAACAATGCCTAAAGTTCCGCCATGTTCATCTACAACAACCGCCAAATGCGCCTGTTTTCCCTGTAATGTTCTTAAAAGTTTTGTGATTTTTATTGTTTTTGTGACATATACAACAGGTTTAACTATTTCGGCAGGAGTTTTTAAACCCTTCATTACTTCATGATAAAAATCTTTTAATAGAATTATTCCGGTAATATTATCAATTGTATCCAGGAAAACAGGCAGGCGGGAAAAACCTGTTTCTATAAATTTACGGTCGATTTCTTCGACAGTTAAGGCTTGAGATACAGCTGCGACATCGATGCGGGGAGTATAAATATCGGATACTTTAAGGTCATCAAATCCAATTACCTGGCGGATCATCTGTTCTTCCTGAATATTAATGCCGCCTTCCTGCCTGACTTCTTCTACAAATGTTAATAATTCATCCTCTGTTGTTGCTCGATCAACCTTTACCGGAAAAATCTTCATAAGAATTTTTTTCCATACACTCATTAAAAAATTAACAGGAGACAGTATAAAAACAAAAAAACGAAGAAGCGGAGCGTTTCTAAGGGCAATTAATTCCGGTGTTTCTTTTGCCAGAGCCTTTGGAGAAATATCACCGAAAATCAATAACAATAAAGTCATGGTAAGAGTAGCGACACTTACACCCTTTGCTCCCAATAAACTGATAAAAAGCGCTGTCGCTAAAGCGGACGCAGTAATATTTACAATATTGTTACCTATCAGTACTGTGGAAAGGACCTTATCATAAACATCAAGCATATTTAACGCAAGCCGCGCCCGTTTACTTTTTACAGCGAGACTTTTTAGTTTAATCCGGTTTAAAGATGAAAAAGCCATTTCACACGCAGAAAAAAAAGCTGAAAAACACAGCAGAATAAAAAGGGAAATTACAAGAACTATATAATATGAATCCATATTAAAAGGCGCCGATCAGAATCGAACTGATGCATCGCGGTTTTGCAGACCGCTCCCTTACCGCTTGGGTACGGCGCCGTGTTATATTAGGTTAAATCAAGACAGGACTAAAGTCAATCCTGTCTTAATTTAATTGATTCCATTGCGGAAGATGAGAATCCTCTGCGCCGTCATTTTCCCTTGGTACAAATTGTACGGGAGGTTCAGGTACAACAACAGGTTCTACGATTGGAGTATTCACCGGAGTATTCTCAGTTTGATTATTAACCGGTAAATCAAACATAAAATCAAATGACATTGTCGGCATTGAAGAATCCAGAAAAGAAGTATCTATATTACTGGTTGGCGAGAAAGTAAATCCGCCGGTTTGTGAGTAGGGATTATCCCTGCCGTGAATATTACAATACTGACCAGGTACAGTTCCGGAAAGGAATGGAAGATATACTCCTCCTTCGTTACATGCATTGGTTCTCAGCATACCAGATCTTCTGCAAACAGTCGCATCAACTACGCCGGAAGGCCTTGGAAAATTCCTTTGCGGAAGTCCTCTGTTAATTTCACGCATGTAGTCACCCCAAACAGGACCGCCCAGTTCTGCGCCTGTCTGTGAAGTTCCCAAAGAATTTCCGGGTTTGTCAAAACCAAACCATATCGCTGTTGTATAATAGGGAGTATACCCAACAACCCATGCGTCTGACCAGTTTTGTGTAGTTCCGGTTTTACCGGCAACAGGCATTCTGAATGTATTGCCCTCATCATCCCTATAAGCAAACTTTGATCCCCCGCCGGTACCTAACGCAAGAGTACCTATAGTAACGCCGAATTCCAGCAATCTGGTCATAACAAAAGCATTCTGAGGCGTAATAACCTGTCCATTGTTCGGCATCCGCGCCTGTCTCTGACGCACTTCTCTTTCAACATCAAATACAACTCTGCCATTACGATCTTCAATCGACCTTATGGCTATTGGAGTAACAACACGTCCCTGATTCGCAAAAATTGCAAACGCCCTTGCCATTTGCAGAGGTGAAACAGAGCTAATACCTAAACCAAGAGGATAGACCCGCGGAAAAAGACGCCGTATCTGAGTCTCATCAGTAATACCTAAAAGCGCAGCAGATCTGTTTATAGCGGCATCAAAACCTATACCTTCGAGTATTTTAAGTGATGGTATATTAAGCGATAAAGACAACGCATTATAAAGTAAAACAGGACCTCTCCATGTTCCGCCGTAATTATTCGGAACATAAGGGGTTCCATCGTAATTGTGAAACGCCATCGGTATATCGTAAATTAATGACGCGGTTGTAAAACGCCGGCTGTCTATAGCGGCGGAATAATATAATGGCTTAAATGCGGAACCCGGCTGAACACTTGCTTGAGTAGCCCGGATAAGCTGATTAGCTTCATCAAATCTTGAACCGCCGACAATTGCGGTAATATATCCGGTATCATTTTCTAATGTGATGAGCGCGCCTTCTACTACATGCTGTTCAGTTCTTTCTTTAAGCTTCGCGAAACCTACATTGGTTATATCTTTGAGTTCCGGAATACCGAACATTAATGCCGCCATGTCTACAATAGGATTAATTGTTCTGGTATAGCGGGTCACGGCTCTGAATTCGTTTTGTCCAGCATATATATTGTGAATATGATTCAGATCAAAAGCAAGTGTCAGGAGATTTATGATTGGCATATATGCCATATGAGAACCGCCGCCCTGTCTTCTTAATGCGCTATAAACTCTGTTACCTCTTTCCAGCCCCACAGCCATATATCTTTCCGCTGCGGCTTGATGCTCAAGGTCAAGGGTAGTATGTACTATATACCCATCGCGGTAATAATCCCTGGTCCCATACATTAATACATCAAGCTCACGGCGTACATATTCGCTAAACCATGGCGCTTTGTCGTCCCGGGTATAATAGGCCGCAAGAGACGGTCTTGTCCAATCGAAATTATCCCAGTATTTATCGTATGAAGCTTTTACTTCGTCTTCTTCGGCGTAACCAAACTGAATCATCCGTTCAAGTACATAGTACTGCCTGTCCATAGCAAGGCTTGGATTTCTTAAAGGATCAAAACGTGTCGGGCCGGAAAGCAAAACAGCCAAAACAGCCGATTCGGCAAGGTCTACTTCTCTGGAGCTATGACCAAAGAAATATTTACTGGCTGTCTCAACCCCGTATGTACCAGGACCCATAGGCATATAATTAAGGTAGATTTCCAGGATTTCATTCTTTGTATACCGCCGCTCTATTTGGAAAGCCCACCATAACTCTTTTAATTTACGTTTTACTGTACGTTCGCTTCTGTCTGTATATAATGTACCGGCTACCTGCTGTGTAATTGTAGAACCGCCGCCCAGGTTTCTGCCGGTCAACTGCCCTATAACTGCACGGGTAATAGCCCGGATACTGAAACCTTTATGATTGTAGAAATCAGGGTCTTCGCGTGCCAGAACCGCATGAATCAGATGCCTTGGCAGTTCGTTAATGGAAACCAGTTCCCGCTTTTCGTCAGAGGCAAACTCAGTAATGAGATTACCGTTAATATCCAGTATTCTGGTTGGAAGCGCGGGCGCGAATTCGACAAAATTTTCATCATTCTTGATGTTTGTGGTGTATGCCAACGCCAAACCAAGACCAATTCCAATCAAAACCACTATAGCTATAGTAAAAAGCGCTATCGTTTTAATAAATATGGAGAATAAAATTCTGCCAACCTTAGAATTACTCATAGATTAAGCCTATATTAATCAAGTCTATCCCGTCAAGAGGTCGGAGGTTAAGTGCTTCATATTGCGGCGGAGTTTTCTTAGTTCGATGAAAATCATGGTAAAAGTGATAAGAAAGGATAACCCGTCAGCTACAGGGGTGGCATATACTACTCCCCACAAACCCCATATTCTGCCAAAAATCAATATAAAGGGAATAAGAATGATACATTGCCGCAGCAAGGAGAGAGAAATCGATATTTTTGGACGGCCGGTAACAACAAAAAAGTTAGTCGATACAATCAGGAAACCGGAAACAGGCAATAACAGCATCATAGTCCGCATAACCCGGGGTGCGAATACCATAAGAGCGGGGTTTTCTTCCGGCGCGTTTGGCGAAAATAACAAGACTAATTGCTCCGGAAAAAGCTGAACAATAATAAAACCAATTACACATATGGCTGTTGCAGCAGTTATAGCTCTGATATATGCGCTAAAAACACGATGGTATAATTTTGCTCCGTAATTGTAGCCTAAAATCGGTTGAACCCCCTGATTAATGCCGAAAACCGGCATTAATATCAGCATTAAAATCGCGCCTACCATTCCCATTCCGGAAAGAGCGACATCTCCGCCGTTTTCCACGCCTAAAGCTGCATTTCCATACCAGTTAGCGCTCTTGTTATGCAAAAGTTGTACCACAGACATTAAAAATTGCAATAAAAATTGAGCAGAACCAAAAGCCATAATCTGGGTAATAATCGAAATATCCGGTTTTAATAATTTAATTTTATAATCTGAATTATTTACACTTTGCAAACGTGATTTTAATATACTGATTTTAAGCCTTACAATCGCGTTTTTACTTAGAATGAATCTGAGTATAAAAACAGCGGAAGCGAATTGAGAAATGACAGTCGCCCATGCCGCTCCTTTAATACCCCACTTAAACACAAAAATAAAAATAGGGTCTAAAATAATATTTAATACCGCGCCAAGAATCATGCCGATCATTGTAACTGCGGGGAACCCCTGCGCTCTTGTACAATGAGATAAACCAAAACCTACCATGAAAAAAGTTGAACCGATTAATGTTATGCGAAAATAATCTCTGGCATAATAAAGAGCTTCACTGTCTTTCGCAGCTCCCATCAGTGAAAGAATTGGATCAAGAAAACAAAGTCCAATAACCGTCATCGTTATACCGGCGCCAATCAATAGAAAAAAACAATGTCTGAGAGCGCTTTCCGCTTCCAGTTTCCTGCCCTGACCCAAACGCATGGAAATCATATTCGCCGCGCCAATACCAAACAGCATTGCGAAAGCCATTCCTATTGTCATAAGCGGCAAAACAAGTGATATACCGCCGATAGCAATCCCGCTTACACCATGCCCGACAAAAATTCTATCTACAAAATTATATAGAGCATTAACCACCATTCCCGTTATCGCCGGGATGGAGAACTTCAATAACAATTTCCCCACAGGCTCAGTCCCAAGCCTGTTAGCCGCGTCCCGAGCCACTACAACCTTATCCAATCCCACACCCCTCTTTCCTCTTCTCTTGCTCATTGTGTTGCTAATTTCTCATTACACATTATTCATTCCACATTAAACACTACACATTACTGAACCCTCGCTGCCCAAACGCGTAATTCCTGAGCAGTCCAATGAACCACCAGCAGCTGCAGGCAATCGTAAACGTTAAAATCATCATCAATAATCGCTTCCGAAAGAATATTTTTTAGTTTATCATCTATCCTTAAATGTTTTTTTGGAAGTTCCATAATCCATCGCGATAAACCGGCAGCGTCTTTAGCGTGAATATAGTTATTTACAGCGTCTTGCAATTTTTTCGCGGAAGCCTCGATTACGGAAATATTTTCTTTTGAATCTTTCTTTTTACCTAATGTTTTATTTACAAACTCAACAGCCGCTTCAATCTCATCCATCGCCAGGGTAATAGCAAGAGAGTTATTTTGAGTATAGCTTGTAAATATTTTATAGAACTTTTTATATGAATCAATAATCACAGCTATCGCCAGAATAACTTCATCCCTCAGATACGGCGGTTGATCTTTAACGCGCAGAATGTCCAGTAAAACCGGAATTGAATCGTAATGGTGGTATATTCCCAATGCCTCAGCGCCCATAATTTTTAACCTGGGATTTTGTGATTCAATAATTATCTTTTCAATCTCCGGACGGAAGGCTTCGTCTTTTAATTTAGCGAGAGCGATAACCGCTTCGCCTGCAAGCATGTAATCGTCAGATAACGCCAGCCGGCGAAGCAATGGTATTGCGGCTGCGCATTTTTTATTACCCAGAATGCGGGCTGATACATAGGCTGTTGTAAACGGACTATTGGCAGCGTCATCCATTAACGCTTTTTCAGTGTTCTTGCTCAAACCGCTCAATTTTTCAAGCGCTCTGATTGCTTCCAGGCGGGTAGCGAGTTTTGGTGAACTCACGCGTTCCAGCAACCCGTCAATCGCCAGATTGGAAGGAGCGTCATGTAACGCGCCAAGCAGCGCTTTTTCCTCCTGCGAATCCTGCGCTTTATTTAATTTATCCAATAAACTGATAGCCCGGAGATCCCTGACAGAAAATATAACTTCCAGCGCGTCTTTTAAAGGAAGAGACCCAAGGGATTTCATTTTCTTCTGCCTTGTAAGTGCGAAAACTGCCAATACGATCATGATAATAAAAAGAACTTTAAATGAAATGAACGGAGAAACTCCCATTAAACGCAGCAAGTCCAGAAGAATTCCGGATAAAAACGAACCGCTAGCGCCGGCAATGCCAAAAATAAAAAAATACAGAATACCCATATCCAGAATTTTTTCCTGCGGAACTAATGCCAGAAAATAAGTCTGTGCGATTCCTTCCGACCCAAGGAATCCAAAACTCAGCATGAAAAATAAAAATACCATAAAAAGAATTGTACCTGTTGTATTTTCCAAAGCCGAATACGGAAAAAAGACGACAGGTATCAAACTAACAAGACCTATAGTTACACAAACAAGAAAAAGAGGTTTGGCGCCAAGGCGGTCTACAAGGAATTTAACAATTAAACCTACCATTAAAAAACCAAGCCCGCCAAAAACCGAATAAAGCGAAATTAATCCATCGTTATGAGCAAACACTTCACGCGCGTAAACAACTATAAATGTTCGCGTAACACCGGAGACAAGAACAACAAGGAAAAGAATGAATAAAAAATGCCGTAAAGGATTCCCGCCTGCCTTCTTGGTTTTATCGCCTGTCTTGACAGGACGCGAAAAAACATCTTTAAATATATCAATAAGTTTTGTCCCGTTATTTTCATCCTCACGGTGCGGCTGAGGAACTTTTCTTATAACGCACCCGCTAATAACCCCGGAAATTATTCCCAGACTCAATAATATGGAAAATACAAATACCGGAGGTTCCATACCCAGTACCATGGCAATAATAAAACTGCCAAACATTCCAATCGCACTGCTGGTAATTTGAATCTGCGTCATATAACTGCCCCGGTCAGGACCGGAAGCCAACAGGCTTAAAACAGGATTATTCCCAATCATTCCAATGCCGCGAAAAAGATGAAAAAGAAGCACTCCCAGTAAAACCAGCAATAAGGCGGTATTGGAATGACCGGCATAATCAACAAAAGGAGCCGCTACGGCTAAAATCATGCAAAGAGACCGGGCTATCCAGGTAAAGCTGAAAATCCCTATTATAGAAAACCGCCTCGCCAGAAATTTGCCAAGCGGCAATAAAAACAAGGCAATATAAAAAGCCGCACTCATCAGTCCAATAAATGTAGAAGAAGCGCCCAATCTGAGAGCAAAAAGAGTGATTATTATCCCTACCAATAAATTCCATGAGATTGCGTTAAAAACATTGAATTGGTTATATGCTTCCCGCGCTTTACCAAGGCGATAAGGAGATAATTGCATCATATTATAATCTACCAATGTGATTAATAAATAACAATGGACTTGCGATATACCCCATCAAAATACCGCTGGACAAAGTTTTTTTTATTTGATATAATTCAATATTATGATATTTCCTTTAAAAGAGCTTATCGAATACGGTGATAATATGTACGAAGTAACCACAGCTGCCTCACGCAGGGCATATCAGCTTTCTTCGGTTTTGGAAAAAGAAGAAAAAGAAGACTACGACAGTAAAATGGTAGCTCTCGCCGCACTGCAGGTTTTTACCAAGGAAGTCCAATTCCGTCTGGAATCTGAATAAACCTGTTGAAAACAGACCCAATTCCGGTATTAATTCTCTTTGGTCCGACAGCATCCGGGAAAACCGGCATACTCCTAAAATTAGAAAACAGTCAATTATTATGTCCCATGGAAGTTATATCTGCCGACTCAATGCAGGTATACAAAGGTTTGGATATTGGCACAGCCAAGCCTTCGGCTGATGAAAGATTACGGCTTCCCCATCATTTAATCGATATACGTGACCCTTCCGAACAATTTAACGCAGGAGACTTTGTACGTCTCGCGGATGAAACCTGCCAGCAAATCGCATCCCGCGAAAAGCTGCCTGTTATTTCCGGCGGAACAGGTTTTTACCTAAAAAATTTTATAATGGGTTTAAGTGAAGCGCCGCCTTCTGACACTATAATACGCGATCAATTAAAACAGGAACTAATAGAAAAGGGCGCGGCTTGTTTAAAGGAAGAACTTAACTCATGCGACCCAATAAGCGCCGAACGTATTCATATAAATGATGAATACAGATTACTTCGCGCTCTGGAAGTATATCGTGTCTGCGGCCGTCCGCTTTCTTCATTTGAAGTAAGCTCGAACGAAAAACGGGGTAATTATAAATTTATTATTATTGGACTTTCATGGCCAAGAGAAGATTTATACCACAGAATAAATTTACGATGCAATGATATGTTTAAAAAAGGACTGACTGCAGAAGTGCATTCATTATATGAAGCGGGATATACCCCGGATGATCCCGGTTTACGCGCAATTGGATACAGGGAATTTTTTATAGAAACGGATGATAAGCAGAATAAATGGCGTCTTTCGCAGGACATCGATGGAGTACAGGCACTTGTAGCACAGAACAGCCGCAGTTACGCAAAACGCCAAATTACATTTTTCACTGGAATCCCCGATGTAAAATGGATAGATTGCAGTCATGGTGAAACTAAGATTTTAGAGTTAATTAAACAGGAAATTAAGATTAATTAACCACAGAGTTACACAGAGTTATGAGCGTAATTAGAAAAATTCTTTTTACCTTCATATTCTCCCGAATGAAGATAAATCATGAAGGAAAAGAGGATTTATCAAACAGTACGAGACACTCTGAGCTGTCCGTAGGACAGCATAACTCTGTGGTTATATTTATTTTAATTATATATTAAGATTATTAATAAGGAAGGGATATGAAAAAACGACGGCTGGCTTTTCTTGACAATATATATCGTCCGGATGTGAAGGTGGGGCGATTTTTAAGTGTTCTTGTTATTTTTGGAATAGCAATTGGATTAAAACATGGGGTTCAGAATAATTATTTGTCTGAAATTGTAAATATCGATGAATTTGAACGCGGTATAGTCGATGCTTTCAGAGAATTACCGGGACTTTTACTTATTTTTATATTGGCGTTGATGTATAGATTCTCTGACAGTAAAGTTTTTAAAATTGGCATTGCGCTTATGGCTGGAGGAATGGCAGGACTTTTAATGACAAGCTGTGTCGAACTTAATTCTGTATTCATGTTTAAAATCATTGTTGTTATCTTTATGGTCATTTTCAGTACAGGTGAACATATTATTATGCCTGTACGCAGTACAATCGCAATGGACCTTGCCAAACGGGAAAAATCCGGAGCATCACTTGGAATAACTACATCGATAAGTCAGCTTGGAACAATAATAGGGCTTCTTCTTGTAACAGGAATATTTTTTATTCTGGAAAAATCCGGGTTTTCCAGAGTAGATATATTGGGATATAGAATTGTTTTCGGTTTAGCGACAGGATTAATGACAACCGCAGCATTGGTAGCAGCGGCGTTAAAGGAGACAACCCTTAAGGCTCCAAGACAACGTATTTATTTCGCTAAAAAATTCCAGAAGTATTACTTTATGGAAGTATTTTACGGCTCCCGCAAACAAATATTTCTTACATTCGCTCCATATTTACTTATCCGTGAATACGGAACAGACCCTTCAATGATGGCTTTACTCCTTGCAATCTGTTCTATCTTTATTATGTTTTGCAGTCCATTAATCGGTAAATTGATTGATAAGGTCGGATACAAAAAAGTTATGATTGGAGATACTCTTATTTTAGTAGTTGTCTGCCTGATGTACGGTTTTTCACACAAACTATTCGCTCCCGGCATTGCGCTTATTGTTGTCTGCTGCAACTTTGTCCTTGATCAAATTATTTCCGTAGCGAGCATGGCGAATAACGTTTATGTTCAGCGTATATCTTCCAACCGGGAAGAAATAACCGCGACTTTAAGTACCGGTATTTCTGTTAATCATATTTTCAGTGTTTTAATCGCGCTTATAGGCGGCTGGATTTGGAAAACCGCCGGGATTGAAGTATTGTTTACAATGTCCGCCATACTTGGATTAATCAGCAGTATTTTCGCCGCAACAATTAAAAAGAGTGAGGAAACAGCGGAAGAAAGATGAAAAGGTCTATATATAGCGAACTTCGATACCGCCAAGTGAAACATTTCCTGTAAGCGTTAATTGTTGTGCGTTTTCTGATGGGGGGTCAAAATTTTTGTCGATATCTACTCCGCCCAATGAACAATTTGTCCGGTCAATAATATTCCAATTCCTGGGTACAAACAATATAATAGCTCCAAAGCTGCAATTCAGATCAGCTTCCGCGCCGTTTGGACTAAGTATAACCTTGTCAAAGAAAACTTCCAGCGCGCCAAAATTACATCGAAGTATTACGGTTTCCAGATTATCAGAGTTTAAACGCCGGCTAATAGCTCCAAAGTTTACACTAACAGACGGATTATTATTATTGTTTATATCTTCTGTGGACATCTGCTGTTGATCCCCAATTTTGATATATTTCTTATATTTACAATAGCCGTGTCTTTTTCGGGGAAAAATAACAGCAAGTCCTATAGACGCGAGTATAGAAGCAATGATTAGAATAAATAATTTTACATAAGGTAAATTTAAAGGTATTTGAAAAATATAGTATAAAACAGCAAGGGGAATAGGAAGTACATAAAATTGCATATTTGCTATACATTGTACAATAATTGTTAACGCCAGAATTGAAACAATTATACTGCCAATACCGATATCTATAAAATTATCAAACTGGTTAAATAATAAAAATGCCGCAGCAAGCAGTAAAAAAGTACCCCAAATTAAATTGGAAAATTTGATTTTCATATAACACTCCTGTTTGTCATTTATTGATATATTGACATGATATTATTGTAATGTCAGCCTTATGTCAACAGATAAATGAGAAAACAACAGGTACTAAAAATATGCAAAATAAAGGATGAAATTAGTTAAAATAAAAAGAAAAATCCGGTATAATGAATCATTGTTTCTAAGGAAGTTGTTCAATAACTGAAGTTATCGAACAACTATATTAATTAATTTTAAGGAGAACAAAATTATGGCAAGAAAAGCTATTGTTTCATCAAAAATTACTTCTGCGGGACCTTATTCTCATGGCATAAATTCTGAAGGTTTAATATTTTTATCCGGGCAAACTCCAATAGATTCTGTTACCGGTAAAATTGTAGAGGGCGATATTAAAATACAGGCACAACAATGTTTTAATAATTTATTTAATGTGTTGGAAGCTGCTGGTTTAACGCAGGATGATGTACAAAAGGTTAATGTATTTTTAACAGATATGAATGATTTTTCTGCAATGAATGAAGTGTATAAAAAACAATTCACAGAACCGTATCCGGCAAGAACAACAATTGGTGTTGCATCATTGCCATTAAATGCCAGAATCGAAATAGAAATGATAGCTCGGAAAAGTTAAATTGAAGCTGTCTGTGGGTAGGTGGTTGAATTTTTATCTCGTGGAGACGCAAAGGACGCAGAGTTGTTGTTTAATGTATTGCTGTTGACTACGTGGTTTTTTTTGATTAGATAGTTTTTTATTTTTAACCACAGAGTTGCACAGAGTGTCTTGCGATGTTTGTGGGTTGCGTTTTTAATACGAAGATGTCTGTGGGTTGGTAGTTGGGTGTTTATCTCGCAAAGACGCGGAGGCGCAAAGGATGCGGAGTTGTTATTTGATGTATTGCTGTTGACTACATGATTTCCTTGATTAGATAGGTTTTAATTTTTAACCACAGAGTTGCACAGAGTGTCTTGCGGTGTTTGTGGGTTGTGTTTTTAATACGAAGCTTTCTGTGGATAGGTGGTTGAATTTTTATCTCGCGAAGACGCAGAGACGTAAAGTGTGCAGAGTTGTTGTTTGATATTTTTTCTTTCTGCTTCATGGTTGTATAAATGCGAAAACTGATTTGACAAATAAGAGGGAAAGTGGTGTCAGGAACGTATTCCTTTTTTTTATTTAAACAAGCTACTGATTATTTTTAATTAATTGACATATAAGTAATATTTATCTTATATTATATGTTTTATTTTCGGTTTATACAGAGCGAGATGAAAAAGTCCGTATTATAACGGCAAGAGAAGCAACGGCTGAGGAGAGGCGAATATATTATGATGGAAGTAAAAAAGGATTCTGGTTTATCCCCTGAACAGATAGAACGGATAAAAACTGTCCAAAAAAGAAAATCCCTTATTGATCCAGGGTGTGAAAAATTAACACCTGAAGAATTTATCAACTGGCATCCTGTTGGCGGTATGTCATGGGAAGAAAGAACTCGGCGTATGAAAGCAGCAGGTATAACAGAACCAAAGCAATTTTCTGTTAAGAAAATATCAGAAAATCAATTGGCAGTTGCAGCAAATTAGTTAACGTAAATCTGTTTTTTACCATGAGCCTGTTGTTCGGTATATTCCTGTGAGCTTCTTGATTTTCTGGATTAGGTGTCTTCAATTATTAACCACAGAGTTACACAGAGTGTCTTGCGGTGTTTGTGGGTTGTGTTTTTAATACGAAGCTTTCTGTGGATAGGTGGTTGAATTTTTATCTCGCGGAGACGCAGAGACGCAAAGGGCGCGGAGTTGTTGTTTGTTATTTTTTCTTTCTACTTCATGGTTGTTTAAATGTTTTACTTTTTAAACAAATAAAGGGGTGATAGACAATCTTTTTATTTATTCTTTTTCATAACGGCTCTTCTGATGGTTGCGTGTCGTAATAAAACCTTACAGGTTAAAACCGTTTTCATGCAGGGAGTTAAACCCCTACATGTTTAACTTTATTGCACTTCATTTGTGAACTCGGGAATATTTATACACCGTGGCATAGCAGTTGCTGTGTGGTAAACGAACGGATTTTGTCCAATTTCTAAACCCAAAATGCCATGGATGGCGTTTTGGGTTTTAATATATTTTATTGAACTAACAATAAATATATTTATCTCATTTTTCTTATTCCAGCTTCTATATCTGCTTAAATTTCACTAAAGCATTTTTAAGAGATATTGAAGAGTTTAAAACACGATCATTTAGTGGATCATTTATTGTTTTATCTAGATCTGCAATCATTTCTTCTTGACTATGGATAAAATAATTTATGGTACTACCTTGAATTACACCACTGATATAATATAATTGACCAGGTAAAAAATCATAAAACATTTGAACTCCAGGATGTGGTGTTGATACTAATCTACCAGGTCCTCCATATACTTCTTTTGACATAACATAAAAATTATGAGTACCAGGAGAAATAAGTAAAGTTTCACCTTGTTTTGCAGTTGAAATTAAAGAGGTTGATCCATCAAATCTGTGAATTAATGTAACACCACCATATAAAAAAAGACGAGCATGTTCTTCAGAAGGTATTGATCTGTCCATAACCTTATTGACCAATTTTACTTTAAACATTTTTGCATACATTCTATCAACTGCACTGCCCGTTGCACAGCTAGACAGAAAAATCATAGTAACTGTTATTCCGATAAGGAAAACATTTACACTGGAAAACAATTTTGTTTTCATCATAATCCTCCAATAAATTATTTAAAACTTTTACAAGTTTATTATTTTCTATAAAAATATTATCATTTTGTCAATAACACGTATTATATTACGTATTATAATTCAAATATTTTTTATTTTTCTCGTGCCATGGATGGCACGATGCTCTCGAATAATCTTTGGACAAAATCTGTCGCATAACAATCATTATATGAAAGCATAGAATCTATTATACCACTAACAATATTTGCATTTAGTTTTTCCTTCTAAAAAATATTAATTTAATTATCTATTACTAAAATACTATTAATAAATATTTAAAGTATAATGTAATAACAATCTCCAGAATATTCAAAGAAGGATAACTATGAAAAAATTCACCTCTACCACACAATCTGCAAAAATCAATACTTACATCCAACCTCCTCCAACAAAAATAATTATCTCCCGTCATAAACCCACACATCCTCTCCTCAGCACACAAACACTTTGGCACCACCTTACCATCTCTACAGGATGCCTTTGCTGTACTTCTCCTTCTGCTAGTGGATAACCTCTAGCTGCTGTATACAAACTAGGATTAGTTCTCAATAATCTAAATATTTTCATCCGAAACTCCATACAAAAGTAAGAAAAACAATAGATAATACCCAAAACAGTAATATCTTGATTATATATTATATGCTATATGCTAAAATTATGCAATAGGTTATTAATAGCATATAGCTAATTGTGAGCTATTATTTATGGCTATTAGCTTATAATAATGACTTTAAGGCAGATTTTTATCCGAAATTTGAAGGAATTTCGCAAAAAAGAGGGTATATCTCAGATGAAAATGGCAGAATATTGCGATACTGCACCAAGTTACATAGGACAAATCGAAACAGGACGCAGGTTCCCTTCTATGGAAATGATAGAAAAAATGGCGAATATACTAAGAATAGAACCGTATCACTTCTTTAAAAACCCGAAAGATAAAACCGAAAACCCGGAAACTGAAAGCCTTTTTCCGCGTCTGCCAAACTCCATGAAAAAACAAATCCATACCCAAATAAAAACCCAAATAGATCTACTAACAAACGAAACCCTTGATGAAATACTCAGTAAATATTAAAGCGGTTGTTGTTGATTAACTTTTAATTAATACATGTAAATCCATTTAATCTGCGCCAATCCGCTAAATCTGCGGATAAAATAAATGTGCTTTAAGGAAAAAGCGTCAGTCTGCCGACGTCAGAAATTGATGTCTGTCTTTAAATATTTGACAGACAAGGCGAAACGTGAAAAAATAAATGAGATAATTGAGTGTCAGGAGGGAATAGCAATGGCAAGTGAAGTATTGGTAACTTTTACCAAAGACGAGATAGAACACTATCATCGGGAAAGCATACTTAAACATGAACTTGATACTCAGAGCAGGATAGTTGACGCAAAACGTAAAGCGTTGCGTAAAAATGATGAAAAATGGCAGAAAGTTGTTACTGATAAAGACGCAAAGCTCGCTGATATAACCGCAGAAAATGAGCGGCTTCGTTCGCAGGTGGCTGAACTTCAGAGGGTAATACCGAATTAGTGAGGACATTAATAAGGGATGTAATTTTTACCGCGAACACTCACGAACTTGTTGTTCGATAGATTCCTGTAGGTTTCGTGATTTCATTGATTAGATGTCTTTAATTTTTAACCACAGAGTTTCACAGAGTGTCTTCCGGTGTTTGTGGGTTGTGTCTTTAATACGAAGCTATCTGTGGGTAGGTGGTTGAATGTTTATCTCGCGGAGACGCTGAGACGCCAAGAGCGCAAAGTTGTTGTTTGTTATTTTTTCTTTCTGCTTCATGGTTGTCTAAAAGAGAGAATAAACAAAAAATACATTAATCCAAAGATGGGAAATATGGAATTAACCTTGGTAATACCAACACAGACAATGCAACAAGCAAGAGTAAAAATAGGCATACTCCTCTACCTTTACCATTTGTTGTATTATTCTCTGGACTAAAACCGTACCGCGGAAAACAATTTAATATTTCATTCTGACAGGGGCGTTCAGTATTGAGCGTATTCATTTTCGCTTTTTTTCCAATCCCCAAGAAACATCGTTCTTTCTTCTTTGCTATAATGCATTCTCTTCCTCCAAAATTGTTTGTTTTCTGGAAGTTTAGTTCGTTTCTTAGCTCCGTGGTAGAAGTGGTTGTATTGACGGTTACAAAATCTCTACATTGGTTGACTATTTAAGCAGTCTGGATATGGGATTGGAAATAAGGACATTTCCAAAAAATAAAAAAGTCAAAGTAAAAGAAGAAGTTTTATTAAGGGTATAAATCCGACGACTTGTATTACCTCTTTAACTGATTAGACAAACGCGGTGATGACACTCTCATATATATTTTCTCCTTATATTCTTGTAACTGTTATTGTATAAGTACCAGAGCCGCTGTTATTATAAACACCAGACCAATAAGTAAATGTCTGACCTGATGTTAATGTACGCTCGAACATATAATTAAGATTTCCTGCACCATCATCATCAATAACAGTACCGCCAGTTGAAGCACTATATGCTGTTGGATTTAATGAACCGCGATTTGATGATACAAACCTGTATGTTCCTCCTCCATTCCAAGGTACAGTAAAACTTACTCCCACTCTTGTACCCGAAGTTATATTTACTGTTGTTGGATTGTTGAGAATAAGATTGATAAATGCTGTTGTTGTATTAACGGTACTAGACTGTGAGCCTGTTCCGCTATTGTTATAAGCAGCTACTCTATAAAAATATGTCGTATTTGCTGATAGCTCGTAATTGGTAAAAGAAGTTGTTGTTGAGGTTCCTATCTCTGTGAATGTACCCGTAGAGCTCGTACTGCGATAAACTCTGTATCCGTTAGCGCCAGATACAGAATCCCAGCTAACGGTGATACTGGTCGTAGATGCTGCTGTCGCATTTACTCCGGAAGGAGCACGAGGTACGCTAACTCTGGATGTTGTAATCCCCGCACTCCTATGAGCAACACCTTCATTGTAATTATTATTTGCGGCAGAACGAGCATATACATAATATGTCGTGTCTTCTGTTAAGCCGGTAAATGTTGTACCAGATTGCCAACCGCTTGTTGGTGCTGTATTGAACATACTAATAGCATATTGAACTGTTTGACTGCCTGGATTAGTTAGTATTGTTACAGGGTTTACGGTAATACTTATGGATGTTGGCGTTCCACTCACAGTTGGCGCTCCACTCACAGTTGCGCCATCACCCATAATAACTGCGTTTGCTATAACTGTACCAGTAGGCCATATATCACCTGTTGCACCAGATACTTGAGAAGCAGGAATTGATGGAAGCGAGATTATTCTAGTACTTGAGCTAAATGCAGTCGGTGTTCCTGTAATTGGAATAGTCACAACCGTATTATTTATCTGTACTGCTGTTCCTGTTGTCAATCCTGGAGGGAGATTTGAAACATTGAAATTTGATGCTGTAATTGAACTGACATAAGCGCCGTTAGAAACTGTATAAATAATACTCGCATTACTTACGGCCTGATTAACTTTTAAATTATCAAGTCCTGTGGACGTAACCAATATTACAGGAGATGATGTCCTGGCTTCAACATAATTTGATTGTGAACCTGTCCCATTACTATTAGACGCGGCTACAGTGTAATAATATGTAGTATTTGATGTTAATCCTGTATCTGTATAGGATGTTGTTGTCGATGTTCCTATCTGAATGAATTCAGAATTATTCCAACGGTATATTATGTATTGGGTAGCGCCAGATACTGTGTTCCAGTTAATTTCGATACTGTTTAACGATCTAGTTATCGCATTTACTCCAATAGGAGTTCCCGGCACACTATTACTAGATGTTGTTGTAATCCCAAGGCTCCGTTGTGCTGCACCAGCATTATAGTTGGCATTTGCAGCAGAACGAGCATAAACATAATACATTGTATTTGGTACACAACCATTAAATGTCGTTCCAAACTGCCAGCCAGTTGTCGGGACTGTTGTAGATGTACTTATAACATATTGCACTGTCTGATTGCCAAAGTTTGTTGGAATTGTAACAGGATTTACTGTAATACTATATGCCAGAGGCATACCACTTACAATTGGCGCTCCGCTAACTGCAGCGCCATCACCCATAGCAACTGCGCTTGCTGTTACAATATTTACAGGTTCCAAAGCGCTTGTCGCACCTGTAATATTTGATGCAGGAATACTTGTTGGAATCATGATAGTACTAGGGGTTGAACTATGTATCACCGGAGTTCCTGTAACAGAGATTGTTACAACCGTATTACTTGTTCTTACTGCTGTCCCAGCTGTTAAACCTGGAGGAAGATTTAAAACAGCAAAATTAGAACTATTAATTATACTTGCATATGTAGCACTAATTAATGTATATGTAATACTCGCGCCGCTAACTGCCTGACCAACTTTTAAATTATTTAAACCTATTGAAGAGACATCAATGATAAGGTTCGATGTAGTTATCCCAGAACTCCATTGCGCTGTACCTTCATTATAATGATTATAATAATTATAATCATTTTTTGCCGCAGATCGCGCAAATATATAATATGTAGTATTTGCTGTTAGGCCAGTGAATGTTGTGCCGGTTTGCCAGCCGCTTGTTGGTACAGCAGTGGATGTATTAATAGCGTATTCCACAGTCTGACCACCAGGGTTATTCGGAATTGTTACCGTATTTACTGTTATACTGGTTGATGTTGGGTTTCCACTCACAGTGGGTATACCACTAACATCTGCGCCATTACTTGTAGTTGTTGCACTAACAACATTTGACATTACACCTGTCATGTGATTATTAAAAGCAGCAACCTTATAATAATAGGTAGTACCTGTTCTTAAATAATTATCTGTATATGAACGTCCTGTAGTGGTAGTTCCAATCTCTGTGAAAAAACCTGACAAGCTTGTGCTGCAATATATTTTATATCCGTTAGCACCACGTACACCACTCCAGCTAATAGTTATACTATTTGATGATGTTGCAGTGGCATTCACACTAGAAGGACCAGGTATGTTATGAAAGCCAATATCTTCACAGGTAAATAAAAATAATATGCTAACAATGATAAGGCAAGTTTTAATAATTTTTTTATAAAGCGAATACTTATTCTTCATTTTTGTCTATCTCTCCTTAATTAAAAATGATAATTCAAACCAATCATAAACCTGTCAGTAATACTAGAAAAATTTGTACGCAAAAGATATGAAAAACTAAACCAACCAAAATTGAAACCTGTAAAAAAATCCATTATAGCAGTATCATTAAATAAACGATAATCAATGTCAGAGATATCATATGATGTCATCATATAACCGATTCCAATACCCATTTCCCAGCCGCCTGCTTTTTTAAAAGGTACAAAAAATCCGCTTTGCGCATAAAGGGTTATCGATCTTGAAGATAATGAATCATAACTATACCAATAATTATAATAATCATTATAGGAAAACAAGAAGTCGCATCCAAACTTAAATATAAAATTACGCCATGTATGCATAGTTGCCTGAATCGTAAACCCTAAACCTAAATCTATTAAAGAAGAATTTATAAATAAGCCTACGCTCAAATCACCTGTTTGCCGATTATTTTCTACAGGCTGAACCACAACAACTTGAGCTCCCTGTCTTTCCTGCTCATCTAACTGCGTTAATTTATACTGTTCTTCTTCATCTTGAATTCCCAATGAAACAAATCGCTCTGATTCAGCTTGTCTTTCCAGTCCAGCTAATCTTTCTATTTCTGCCAACCTGTCTAGTTCCGCTTGCCTGGCTAATTCTACCTGTCTAGCTAGTTCTGCCTGCCTGGCTAATTCTGCTTGCCTATCCAGTTCTGCTTGCACAGCCAGTTCAGCTAACCTTACTTGTTCAAGAAGTCTATTCAATTCAGTTGATTCTACCTGTCCTGCTTGTGTAAACATTTCATTTTGCTGTTGGACAAATTGAATATTTCCAGCATTCATAGCAGAAATAATTGCTTCATCAAGTGCATTAAGTGCAGCATTCCTTGCTGAATTCAAAGCAGTACTGCGTGCAGTAGCTAAAGCAGCTGCAGCGGCATTTTTTGCAGCACTAAGAGCAACATCAGCAGCGGTGCGGGCTGCTCCCTGAGCAACACCGCTTATACCGCCACCTATATTTCTGACTGCACCTCTGGTAATTTCAAGCGCAGCAGTTCTGGCAGCATCACGAGCTACTCTAAGCGCGGCATCACGAGCAGCAGCAAGGGTTGAACCCGCAACTTCACGTGCAGTTGAAAGAACAATCGAAAGAACAATGTCAAGAACAGTATTATCCAGATTTGCTGTATGATGAGAACTTAAAACAGCATTACGAGCTTCTTCGAGAGCTTCATCCAAAACAGCAGAAATAGCTTCATCTACAGCCCTATCAGCATCATCGCTTCCGCCGGTATTTGTCGTTGCGCACGATATTACGGAAAACCCAATTAATGCTATAAGGGCAATAAATCCGAATAATTTGAGGAAATTTTTCATAAAACACCTCTTTTTATGTGTAATTTCTTGCTTTTGGCTGATTTTCTAACACGATGAAACTACATCTATAAGACTGTTACCGCCAATTGTCATTGAAAAGCAAAAACATATCCTTGATATATCAAAGATAATACTAATTATACATGATATATCATTGTTTAGTAAAGTGTAATCCTTGATTTTTCATTATTATTTTCTGTACGAAAATGAGTAATAATTTTAGAGAGAATTTGAGAAATGAGCTTAATTTTCAAAATGTGACTATAAAGGAATTGAGCGCGCGTACGGGTATCCCTATTCCTACTTTAGATTGCTATCTGGGGACAAGAGGAACTATACCTTCTGTTGATGCCGCTTATAAAATAGCACAGGCATTGCGGGTATCAATTGAATATCTTATAAATGGTGAGAACACAAATACAGCAAGCCCTGCCAAAAAGAAAAAAAGTCAGGAAGCGCAAAATGTTATAAGATGGATAGAAAACCTTAACTCAGAACAATGCAAAGCCATTAATAATTTATTATCAATTTTTGATGAAAGAAAGACATAAAAACCCAAATTGATCAACTAACAAACGAAACCCTTGATGAAATACTCAGTAAATATTAAAGCGGTTGTAGTTTTTTAACTTTTAATTAATCCATGTAAATCCATTTAATCCGCGCATTTTAACTGGCCGGAAACAGGGCTCATTTCTACTGGCCGTCGACAATCCATTTAATCCACGCCAATCCGCTGAATCTGCGGACAATTTATTAGCGAAGCAGTGAGGTTTTATTGGTATTGAGGAAAACTAAACAGAAATAGCTGCAGCTATTTCTTTTCGTATAAGTTGAGAAACAAATTCAGTTGGGGTTTGATGCATAGCCTTGGCACGAGCGTCAAGAATATTAACTGTCGTTTCATCCAATAACAGCATTCTGGCTCTTCGTTCTGTGAAAAAACCGCCTTCGCCTTTCCTTATTTTTGGAGTAGTTTTTGTATATAATTCATCCAAAGCAAATGCTTCTTCTTCGGTCATTTCTGGCATAATTTCATCATCTCCTCATACCAAATCAATATAAGCCTTACGGCAAGGCATTGCATGAAATACGTTGATAGAATCATCATCTATCTTATTATACATTATTTCAAGCAAATTTCCTTTAAGATCGAACCCAAGCAAAAGATATTTATTATCAGCATCTTCAATTGGGTCTTCATAAATGAATGTCTCAAAACAACGCAAAATATCAGCTTCTGTATAACCTCGTTTAAGCGCAGCCTGATTGAATTTTATTAACGTATACATCGGCATATAGAAGTTATTATAACACGAAAAATCTGGATAAACAAGCAAAAACCCCATCTACCCAATAAAACAAATTCATGTTATACTGTCCAAACAACTTGAAAAAAGGAGTATAAAATGCAGAAAAACAAGGACTTGCTTCATAGTATAATGATTGTTTTCGCAGATATGATAGAAAACCGTAATAATGGAAAAGGCGGGCATATTGAAAGGACAATTACGTATCTAAAAACACTGATTGACGGAATGATGGAACGGGGTGTATATGCCTACGAGCTTAAAAAATTTGATTTGGAATCTCTTATATCCTCCGCCAGTTTATATGATGCGGGGAAAATTTCCATACCGGAAGTCATTTTACAAAAACCCGGCAGGCTTACAAAAGAAGAATTCGAGATAATTAAAACACATACCTTAAAGGGTGAACATGTAATAGATAAGATCGCGTCTAAATCCGAAAATAACGAAGAATTTTTACGCACAGCCAGAATATTCGCCGGGAGCCATCATGAATTATGGAATGGATTGGGATATCCGCGGGGACTGGAAAAAACAGACATTCCTTTATTGGGACGAATAATGGCTGTTATCGATGTATACGATGCACTAATATCCGAGCGCCCTTACAAAATACCATTTTCCAAAGAAGACGCTGTAAAAATTATCATGGACGGCGCGGGAGAACAGTTTGATCCTTTAATTGTAGATGTTTTTCTAGAGATAAAAGATCAGTTTAAAGTCATGTAACCCGGTTTTTTATCCGCTGTTATTCCATCAATTTGATTGCCTTGGAAGGACATTTATCGATGCACTCCATGCAAAGTGTGCATTTTTCGTAATCTATATGCGCTATGTTATCTGCTACTGTTATGGCGCCTTCTTTGCATACTTTCTGGCAAAGGGTGCAGCCAAAACATCCGGCGCGGCAGCTTTCTTTAACAAGTTTTACTTTATCTCTGGAATTGCATAAAACGCGTATCTTACTTTTATCGGGAACTATTTCTATTAAATTTTTTGGACATGCTTTAATGCATTTACCGCAGGCGGTGCATTTTTCCCTGATAACCACAGCGATACTGTCTACCATTCTTATTGCGTTAAACGGACACGCGTTTTTACAGCTTTCAAGTCCTATACAGCTATACGTACATGTTTTATTCCCGCCGGTTGCAAGCTGTGATGCTGATACGCAGCTTTTTGGTCCGTCGTATATATAATTTCTTTTTATATTATCATTTGATCCATTGCATTTAATAAAAGCGATTTTCCGGTTTGCGGCAGCTGCTTCAACTCCCATCTCTTTCGCTATTTCCGCGGCGGCGGATGCTCCGCCGGGAGGACAGCCGCGGTAATTCGCGACACCCTGAACAACACGTTCGGCGAATACTGTGCAGCCCGGATATCCGCAGCCGCCGCAGTTAGCGCCGGGTAATACATTAATAATTTTATCTACCTTGGGGTTTGTTTCAACAGCGAATTTTTTAGCAGAAAAACCAAGAATCACTCCAAAAAGAAGAGCAAGTCCTCCAACGCTTATAATTGAATATAAAATTACTTCTGTCATCTGACCTTCAAACATTATACCTTCCATTATATTAACCCCAGAAATCCCATAAACGCGATACTCATAAGACCCGCAGAGAATAAAGCTAGAGGAAACCCTTTAAATATTTCTGGAACATCAAAGTTTACTTCGTATTTTTCACGGATTGCGGCAATGAGTAAAATCGCCAGAGTAAAACCAGCGCCTGCGCCTATACTATTGATAATAGAACCGATTAATTTAAACTCCTCATCGTTTTTTATATTAATAAGCGTTACGCCGAATATCGCACAGTTTGTTGTAATTAACGGAAGATAAACGCCAAGCAGAGAGTAAAGCACCTTAAACATTTTTTTCATAAAGACTTCGACAAACTGCACAATTGAAGCGATTATTAAAACAAATACTACTGTACGAAGATAAGTAATTTCCAGCGGCAATAAAATGAATTCATAAAAAATGTATGTTATGATGGAAGCAATAACCATGACAAACATAACAGATATACCCATGCCAAGGGCAGTTTCAGTTTTTTTGGAAACGCCGAAAAACGGGCACATCCCTAAAAATTGAACCAATACATAATTATTAATAAATACCGCGCCGATAAATATAAAAAATAATTCCATTATCTACCAGCCTTTTTTTTAGCATTAAGCCTTAAAAGCTGTAAATGCTTTCGTATCATAATAATAACACCAAGAGTAAAAAAAGCTCCGGCAGGCATGATCATAATAAGCATATGCGTATTCTGATCATGCAAAAGTTCAATTCCAAAAACTGCGCCGCTGCCTAAAAACTCCCGAACTAAACCAACAATAAAAAGACCTATTGTAAATCCCAGCCCCATGCCAAGAGCGTCGATAATCGACGCGAATACTTTGTTTTTTGACGCGAAAGATTCAAGACGGGCGAACAAAATACAGTTAACAACAATAAGAGGGATATAAATACCAAGAGAAGCGGTTATATCGGGAGGAGCGTATGCGTCAAGCAGCAACTCTACAACTGTAACAAAACCGGCAACAATAATAACCGCAGCAGCAATCCGTATTTCAGTTGGAATAATTTTTCTGAAAATAGAAACAACTGCGCTGGCGCAGATCATAACGGCGGTAGTAGCAAGCCCCATGGTAAGAGCGTTAACAGCGGAAGTTGTAACGGCAAGCAAGGGACATAATGCCAAAACCTGTACAAATATCGGATTCTTGTGAAAGATACCATCTTTCATTAAATCAAGATATTTCATTATTCTATTCTCCTTTTTACCCACTCTATTGCTTCATTAACAGCATTTGTAATAGCTCTTGTAGTAATTGTAGCGCTGGTAATTGCCTGTATTTCATTTTCGCCGGGAGAAGACCTTACCACTACAAGCGGTTTAAGGGGTAAGTTGTCATATCTTCTATAAAATTCTTCTTTAACGGCAAGAGCGCCCAAACCCGGCGTTTCGGAATGTCTCATTACGCGCATACCGGAGATTTTTTCGTCAGGTAAAGCAATCCCTACCATAATATCAATATTGTCGCTGTATCCTTTTGGAGACAGCTCTACAATATAACCTATCATGTTGTTACCTTCATAACATTCAAAAACAGCGTTTATACTTCCTGTTTTATTAATACTTATTTCCTTAAAATCTGAAGCGTTGGGAAAAACAGCTTTTTTTACAACTTCCCGCGTTCTTTCTTTTTGTCTTTCAATTGGATCTTTTGTAAGCGCGTATACGACACTGAGAAAAGCGACAACGATCACTGCAGTAAAAAAAAGAAAAAACGCTGGTTTTAATATATACTTCATATTAACGCCTTCTTTTTTAAAATTCTACCCCCGCGGCGCTTACGGATGGCTAAAGCCATCCTCCATTTTTCATCCATAAACATCATCCTGCGCCGGCACTTTTAGATTTTTTCATCTGCATTCTACGAATGCTGTTTTTGTGCCCGCGGCGCTTACGGATGGCTAAAGCTATCCTCCATTTTTCATCCATAAACATCATCCTGCGCCGGCACTTTTAGATTTTTTCATCTGCATCCTACGGATGCTGTTTTTGTGCCCAAATACCCTCGGCCTTATATATTTATCGATTAATGGGACGATAATATTCATTATGATGATTGCGTAACTTACGCCTTCGGGATAACCGCCGAAAAATCTGATAAAGACGGTTAAAAATCCGCAGCCGATTCCCATGACTATTTTACCGTTAGGTGTAATCGGACTTGTCGCGTAATCTGTTGCCATAAAAAAAGCTCCAAGTATTAAACCGCCGTTTAAAACTTCAAATAAAATGTTTTGCGGTCCTGTGAATAATCCGGTCCTTCCAAAGATTAAAGCGAAAAAAACAAAACTCCCGATATAAAAAACAGGGATACGCCAATTAATAATTCTTTTTATAAGCAGATATACTCCGCCTAAAAGAAGAGCAACCGCGCTGGTTTCTCCGATGCAGCCTCCAACCTTTCCAAAAAGTAAAGCCATATAATCGGAGAACTCGGGAGAAAAAGCCGGGTTTTCTTTTATCACTGCGAGATAGGTAGCGCCGGTAACAACGTCAGGTCCTAATGTCCAATTTGTCATATATACAGGGAATGAAGCCAGAAGAAATGCTCTTGCCGCAAGAGCTGGATTCATGAAATTAGATCCCAGCCCGCCGAATAATTGCTTAACAACGATTATCGCGAAAAAGCTGCCAACAGCAGGCAGCCATAACGGAACATCCGGCGGAAGATTAAAAGCAAGTAAAACCCCGGTAATGGCAGCGCTGTAATCATTTACCGTAACAGGTTTATTCATAACTCTTTGATAAAGATATTCAGCCAATAATGCAGCCATGACAGCTGACGTTGTTGTATAAAACGCGCGGGCGCCGTAATGATACAAAGCCATAAGAAAAGCAGGAGACAGAGCGATTAAAACCTCGCGCATACGAGCCTTGATTGTATCTGTGCCGTACATATGAGGCGGGGAAGAAACTGTCATTATCTGATTAATTACTATTTTCATATCAGCCCTTCTTTTTTAGCTTGGCAAGCTCTACTCTTCTGATTGTACGAATTGCCTGCGACAAACGCCGTTTTGCCGGACAAATATAAGAACAGCTTCCGCATTCGATACAGTCAAGTCCATTATGTTTAACAAACGCTTCGCCGTCTTCCTTTAAAATATCCGCGTTTAATTCTGTTGGTATCAATCCTGAAGGACAACATTCAACACATCCTCCGCAGCGGATACAATTTTTTTCCGGGGGAATAAACGCTTCTTCTTCTGTCAGGAATAATACGCCTTCTGTCGTTTTTACAATGGGAACATCAGTATCAAAAATCGCCGTACCCATCATCGGCCCGCCTACAACAACTTTAGCGGGATTTGATTTAAAACCTCCTGTCATTTCTACAAGGTCGCTCAGTAATGTACCAATGCGCACTTTATAGTTCCCCGGATTCCGAATCGCGCCGCCTGTAATTGTAACAACTTTACGCATAAGAGGCCGCCCGCGGATAATGGAACGGTGTATCGCGATAACAGTATCAACATTATTTACTATGCAGCCAACATCGATAGGAATTCCTCCCGAAGGCACTTCTCTCCCGGTAATCGCGCTGACAAGCTGTTTCTCACACCCTTGAGGATACTTGGTTTTAACAACTGCCACATTAATTTCGGGAATATCTTTACAGACTTTTTCAAGATGTTCTATGGCTTCGGGTTTATTGTCCTCAACTGCAATAATACCTTTGGCAGTTTGAATCACTTTTAATATAATTTTTAAACCGGTAACAATTCGTTTGGATTCTTCTATCATTATTCTGTTGTCGGTTGTAAGGTATGGTTCACATTCACAGCCGTTCACAATAACTGTATCGATTTTTTTATCAGGAGGAGGAGAAAGTTTTACATGTGTAGGAAACCCTGCGCCGCCGAGTCCGACTATTCCGGCTTCGCGAACTATTTTAAGTATTTCTTCTCTGGAAAGATCTTCATAACCGGAACGAGGTTTTATACATTCATGTTCTGTAAACTCTCCATCATTTTCGATAATTATCGAATTAACTATTGTCCCTGATATTGTCAAATGCGGACGTATATCTTTAACAAATCCCGATACGCTTGAATGTATCGGCGCACTTATTAGAGCGTCACTGTCGCCAATTTTTTCTCCGAGTTGAACCTTTTGTCCTTTTTCTACAAGAGGCAGACATGGAGATCCCATATGCATTAAAAGAGGAAAAACAATATCGCTGCCTTTAGGCGGAAGCAATGTATTAATAGGAACATTTTCTGTAAATTGTTTTTGTTCATTTGGGTGAATGCCCCGTTTAAATGTAAGAACCAAGGCTTTCTTCATTTATTTAGTTTACCATTGACTTAATAAAGTGTATAGTGAAAAAAAGCTTAGAAATGGTATAAAACAGTACTACTTAGTACATAATACAATTTAAGGAGAAAAACATGCAGAACTTTGAATATTGTAATAAAACAAAAATTATTTTTGGCAAAGGAACAGAAAATCAGGTAGGAAGCGAAATAGTTAAAGTACCTACAGGAAACCTGGTTTCTACAGGAAACCTGGTTTCTACAGGAAACCTGGTTTCTACAGGAAACCTGTTTGTTAAACGGATTTTACTGCATCATTCCGGAGGTTCTACTGTCCGTTCCGGGCTTATCGACAGAGTAAAGAAAAGTCTGGAAAATGCCGGCATTGAATGGGTAGAATTGACAGGTGTGCTGCCGAACCCAAGGCTTTCGCTGGTAAAAGAAGGCGTTAAAATAGTAAAAAATGAAAAACTTGAAATGATTCTCGCAGTCGGCGGAGGTTCCGCCATTGATTCGGCAAAAGCAATAGCTGTCGGTGCGGTAAATGACGGCGATTTATGGGACTTTTTTGAAAGGAAGAAAACCACAGACAAAGCCCTGCCTATTGGAACAATTGTAACAATCCCGGCTGCGGGCAGTGAATCCAGCATAAGCTGCGTAATTACAAACGAAGAAGGCCCTTGGAAAAGAGGGATGAACTTTCCCTGTATCCGTCCCGTTTTTTCAATTATGAACCCGGAATTAACTTATTCATTGCCGCTGTATCAAACTGCCTGCGGAATAACCGACATGATGGCTCATATTATGGAACGCTATTTTACCAAGGAACCAAATGTAGAACTTACCGATGAACTCTGCGAAGGCGCATTAAGAACAATAATTCGCAACGCCCGCAAAATATTTTCCGGCGGCGAAAACAATTACGATGCCAGAGCGGAAATTATGTGGGCTGGAGCGCTCGCGCACAACGGCCTTTTAGATACCGGCCGCATTGGAGACTGGGCAAGTCACGGTCTTGATCATGAGTTATCCGCTCTCTTCGACCTTGCCCACGGCGCCGGCCTTGCCATTATTTTTCCGGCATGGATAAAATACAACATAAAGGAAAACACACATCGTCTTGCCCGTTTTGCCGCAAAAGTTTGGGGTGTTGACGGCGCTTACTACGATTATGAACAGGCAGCCCTGGAAGGCGTATTCCGCATGGAAAACTTTTTCCGCTCGATAGGCATGCCGGTCAGCTTTAAAGAAGCCAACATCGATCCAGCCCGAATCCCGGAAATGGCAAAACGTGTAGTCCATTTCGGACCAGTCGGTAATTACCGTAAACTGGAAGAAAAAGACGCAGAGGCAATTTACCGGTTGGCGGCTGAGTAGGTTATTGCCAAAAAAATCTGTAAATGATAGTATAAAAACCAGAAACTTTTGCCGGCGTGGTGGAATGGCAGACACTGGGGACTTAAAATCCCCTCCTAGCAATGGGGTATCAGTTCGAGTCTGATCGCCGGCA
>Ga0123356_10001136_pt1 | contig 29481 bp, 24 predicted proteins | sample TergutEmb28metaG_2_FD_92546 | JGI IMG/M metagenome (GOLD analysis project Ga0123356, IMG submission 92546) | Embiratermes neotenicus P3 segment gut microbial communities from Petit-Saut dam, French Guiana - Emb289 P3 | ecosystem: Host-associated > Arthropoda: Insects > Digestive system > Gut ...
CTATTTTCACCCACGGCTTTAATTTTGATTTTTGGGTACCGGAAGTATTGAGAAGCCCCGGTATGCCGAGTGATTTGGAACCTTCAAAAATTAATTTATTTTCTTTGGCGGTAACGGCGAGCGCCGCGGAGATAATCTCGTTTGTGTCAAAGGCAATACCGCTTTTTGTGTACTGTTCAATATCCCTTGCGCCTATTAAAAATTTCGTGGATAAAAGCGCAAGCGCGGAAGAAGCAGCCTGACTTACAGTCAAATTTTCCGTTGCTTCATCATTGACCTCTTTATCGCGGCCCGGTACGAATTTCAGATCAATACCGTAAGGGCCCTCAGTATGGAGAAGTTTTCGGCCCGCTAAATTTTGAGAGGCCGCAGATAAAACTGTTTTATCTATAAACTCCCATACCTCACTGCCAAACGGAGTATCGCCGCGGCCCAAAAGTTCAGCGCTCATAATACTCTCCTTTTGCAGCATTCGCAATCACACCCGTTTTTCCGCAGATCACCAACTGTCGAAATAGTGGCGAAAGGTTTTTGAACAGCCGCGGTTTCGCTGTGCGCTCCGTGGTGAATCTCTTCTACTTCCTGAGCGCCCTGAGCCATGAACCCCGCTTCATCCGGCAGTAGAAGTTCAATAAGTTTTTGAAACTCTCCCTTATGCACCCGCTCTTCATTTGCGATGTCTTGAAGCACCGCTTTTGCAAGCTCGTTATCGGTAGAGTCAGCAAGAGCTTCATAAAGATGAGTCGCCTCTTCCTCAGCGGCCAAAGAGAGTCTAAGCGCCCTGCTCAATTCCCTAAGCGATAATTTTTTCCCAAAAAGAGAACCCGAAAAAGGGTTAACAAATTCCGGCACAGCAAGCCTCCTGTTTATTAATGAATATGTTAGATATTTAGAAATGCAAAGTTCATACCCATGAAAATTTTTATTAGGCATACTTTTTGCAAGATTCCCTTTGGCTAAATTAGAAACAGTATTTACCACTTATGTTAACGTCTCACGAAAGGAAGACAGCAATGATAAGTCTCACTCAACAGCTTCCGTTCTCTTTTGATACCGTAATGGTTCAGCTACAAAGAGAGCTTAAAAAAAAAGGGTTTAAAATACTCTCCATAAGCTCAATAGATAAACCTTTTAACGAACTGCTTGATATAACTTTTTCCCGTTACTCTATTATAAGCGTAGCAATTTTGCCATTGGCCTACCGGGCGCTTACAATGGATGAAGATTTCGGAGTGGTAATGCCCTGCAACGTGGCGGTTTACGAAAAGGATGATAAAACCGTGATATCGGCAATCAAGCCCACGGCGTTTACGCACCTTATAGGGGATGGAATTTTAGCAGGCACGCTTATGCTTATAGAGCGTAAATTGCAGGATGTGCTCAGCGTGTTTGAGAGAAGGGGTTCAAAGTTATTTACACCTTCTCCCGTCACAAGCGGAAATCTCGCCTAAGGATGGAATAACTATCCCTCTGGGGGCGCAGTCTACCGCTCTTGCGTGGTAATGTTTTGCGGCTTCGTTATTTTGGGCGCATATATTTAGTGCCGCAAGATTGAGAAGGATTGCGGCGCGCCGGTAATTTTCTCCTGTTTTGTCAATATACTCAAGAGCTTCAAGGAGCAGGCGGCTCGCTTCGGCGCAGTTACCCTTGTAAGAGTGCGCCTGCGCGTTTAAAATATTTATAGTTGTAAGCGAAGAGAGGTCTTTTTTCTTTTTGTAAAATGCAGCCGCTTTTTCAACAGCCGCGTCATCGCTGATTTTTGTTTTTTGCATCATGTCAATTCGGCCTTTTATAACGGCGTTGTAGTGTTCGCTGTCTTTGCCTTTATACGCGCTTGCGGCAGTCCACCACTTGCCGCTGAGCTGGGCGTTGTCCTGCGCGGCGTGGCAAAACGCGAGAAACGCGGCTGTTCTTGACGCCGCCGCGGTATCCGCAGCCCATACGAACTCTTCATGCGACTTGGCAAGATAGAGCGCCGCGCTGTCAAGCAGGCCAAGTTCAAAATACACCCGCCCGATATTTGAAAGATTCTGCGCAGCCCTGCGCAAATGGTCGCTCTGCCGCGCAGCGGCATACCCTTTTTTATACATCTCTATAGCTCTTGGAAAATCCCCCTCAAGAAAAGCGTTATAAGCCCGATTCCCATGAGTATCGCTATGCGGACGCACGGCAACTTTTTTAGAACCGCCGCACCCCATCAAAAAAACAGCAAGCGCCACGAATATTATCACCCGACAACAGATATAATTTTTGTTTTTCATATTCTAAGTTCTAAGCTCTAAGTTCTATTATTTACGGTCTCTCAATCAAATTCGGGTCTTCCGATATTCTGCCCATCATACCTCTGAAAAACCAGTTGCTTTGGAGCGAGCGTATCATAAGCTCCGCCTGACCCAGGTTATATTGAAGCCTGTCCATAAGCTCCGGCGCTTCGCCGGACGCGCCTTTCAAATTTTTCATTATCTCCCCGGCGTCGTCAAGAGCGCCTCTCATAGAGGTGATTACACTAACGATTGTATCCATTGCCGCCAAGCTTCCTGTACTTATGTCGCCTGCCGCTTTATTAATATCAAGAATCACTGTATTTGCGTTATTTACAGTACGGTGAACGTCCTTTACCGTTTTTCTCCCGTCTGTAGTAATGGTAACGGTATTACTTACGATATGTTCAATACGCCTGTACAAAGAGTCATTTTTAAAAAGCTGGCCTAAAGTGCCTTTGCCTGCGTATATATCTTCTGTTATCTCATTTATTCTGCTTAAAAGCATTGCGGCGGTATCAAGCATTTTAACCGCCGACTCAATCGCCCAGTCCAAAGTCGGCACATTTTCGGTTAAGAGCGTATCGCCGTCTGTTATAACAGCGAATTCATTGCTTCCGCCTGTAAGCTCAATCTCCCAATCGCCCACAAATCCCTTTTGCTTAAGCCGGGCGCGCGTATCGTATTTTACTAAATGTTTATAGCGCCCGCGGATGTCAAAACGTACCCAAACCTCTCTCTCTCTTACAAGCTCAACGCTTTTAACATGACCTATAGCTGTTCCCGACATTGTTACCTGATTACCATTTTTTAACCCGTGGCTGTTCTCATATACCGCATACAAACGGTACCATTTTTCAAACAGATCATTCTTCGCAATTGTAAAGAGAAGCAGAGCCGGTATCGCTAAAAGCGGAACTACCACAAAAAGACCCACAAAAAACGTTCTGTGCCGACGCACAAAAGGTTCATTCGCAGCAATAACTTTTTTATTTGAACTATTCATTTGTTTTTCTAAGTTCTAAATTCTAAGTTCTAAATTCTAAACTATCAACTTTCATCTCAAGAGTCTGCGCTCCCGCGCTCTCAAGAGAGCCGCCGTTTAGCACAAAGCGTCCGCCGCTCCATTGCGGCCATGCGCTTAGTGAATGACTTGCCATTATAATGCACATTTTTCTTTTTTGCCACTCTTTGTAAATCACGTCAATAACGTACTGCGCGGTCTGCGGGTCTACGCCGCTTAAAGGCTCGTCTAAAAGAAGAAGTTCGGGCTCGCTGATGAGCGCCCTTGCAAGAGCGGCGCACTTGAGCTGCGCCGCACTGAGCGACTCCGGGAACGCTTTTTCTATCCCGCAAATAGAGAGTCTCTCCATCATAAGCATGACTCTGTCTTTTATTGCAGTTACCTTTAAATCCGACCCGCAGCGCAGAGGCAATGCTATGTTGTCAAATACGCTGTGATTCGAAATCAGCGCGCTTGTCTGAAACATATACCCTATATTTTTGCGCCTGTCGTAAAGCTCATACTTCGACCATCCGCAGATATCCTCTCCGTCCCATAAAACGCTCCCGCCGGAAGGCTTTAGAAGCCCGGCGCAAATCTCAAGCAGAGCGCTCTTGCCCCCGCCGCTTGAACCGCCGAACGAGACCACTTCTCCGGGCATGGCTCTAAGGTTCACGCCGCTTAAAACTGCGCCGCCCTTATGTTTAAAAGATACATCCTGCAGTTCAAGCTTATAAGACATAATAACCAAAACTCAAAAAAAGATTAAACAGAATAGTAAGAAACATCGCGCCCACAACCGCCTGAATAGCCGCGACAGGCACCATGCGGATATTGCGTACGCTTAAACCGCAGTGACTGCTCACAAGCGCGACAATAAACCCAAACACCGCGCTCTTAAAAAAACTGAAAAAAACGTCTTTGAACGTGAGCGCGTCAAATACTTTAGTCAAAAAAATCCACAGCGGAATATCAACTGTAAACTTGGCGACTATAAGACCGCCCAAAATCGCTATTGAGATAAAGTAAACGTTCAAACAAACAATCGAACTCACTATTCCCACAACCGCAGGAAGCACTAAAAACTGTACCGGGTCAATGCCCATCACCTCAAGACTGTCTATCTCTTTGTTAATACGCATGGTGCCTATGTATGTCGCAAGCGCGCTGCCGCTGCGCCCCACTACCACAAGAGAAGTGATAAACGGCCCCAGCTCCCCGGCGACAACTATAACGAGAATTTTGCCGAAATATTCGCTCACGCCAAGTTTGGGCATATTCAACATCGCCTGCAGTATAATGGCGCTGCCGCATAAAAACGCTATTATCCCAACTAACCAAAACGCCTCTACGCCTGTGTAGAGTATCTGCCTGTTAACCTGACTTGTGAGCGAAAGATTTGAGGAGCGCCCCTTGCGCACCGCCGCGTAAATGGTATCAAACAGAAGCCCCGCGATACTTGTAAGCATACGCCAAAGCCATAAGCCTGGAACTTTTGTTCCCAGCGTGCGGATAAAACTCATTGACGCTCCGCCGCTCACGCGTTCTCCGGATTGAGGATATTTTTGCGCCACGCTTCAAAGCCCGTCCAAAACCGCTCCCTTGACGCATGCTCAAGCGAGGAATAAATTACAGGGTCGTTATGAAAGCCGAATATCCTGCAAAATTGCGAACTGTGTTTTTTCTGCATCGGCCGTGAGAGTTTATCTCCCTTTGTGAGGATAGGAAGAACGGGTAAGTTAAGCTCATTGAGCCAATGAAAGGCTTCCATGTCTGCGTTAACGCCGGGGTGTCTTACGTCAAGAAGCCAGATTATCCCTGTGAGATTATCCCGCTTTGTGCAGTAGTCATAAATGAGTTTCCCCCAGCGCTCTTTTTCTGACGAGCACGCTTTAGCGTAGCCGTATCCCGGCAAATCGACCCAGAAGAGTTTTTCGCTTAGCTTATAAAAATTAGCGAGGGTAGTTTTGCCTGGACGTTTTGACACACGCGCAAGCGCGCCGCTTGCGAGAACATGATTAAAGAAAGTGGACTTTCCGACATTAGAGCGTCCTAAAACCGCGTACTCTTCACCATTGAGTTTTGGGATGTCTTTGAATTCGGCCGCCGACTTTATGAATTCTACAGAATATTTTTTTTGCATATTTACTATTTTTCCAGTGATAACTATAATATAATTTTATAACTATGGATATTCAAAACGCTATAAAAGCGGTTACTGCCGGTAAGAGTCTTTCAGTCACAGAAGCTTCGGGTGTGTTTGCCTGTATTATGGACGGGCTTGCTACAGACGCGCAGATTGCGGCGTTTATAGTTGGTTTGCGGATGAAAGGGGAAACAGCGGATGAAATCACAGGCGCCGCCGGGGTTATGAGAGATAAAGCCGCGCGGATTTACTGTGATTCCCATCATAATTTAATAGATACGTGCGGAACAGGCGGCGACGGTTCCAACTCGTTTAACATCTCAACCGCAGCCGCGTTTGTTGCGGCGGGCGCAGGGGCGCGGGTTGCAAAACATGGCAACCGCTCGGTCTCAAGCCGCTCAGGGAGCGCAGACGTGCTTGAGGCTTTGGGGGTTAACATTAATCTTAACGCGGCTCAAATAAGCGCCTGTCTTAAGGAGCTGGGTATTGGATTTCTCTTTGCGCCCGCACTCCACAGCGCTATGCGTCACGCGGCGGCGGCGCGTAAGCAGATTGGCATTCGTACGGTATTTAATATTTTAGGCCCGCTCACTAACCCCGCGCGTACAACAAATCAGCTGCTTGGCGTTTTTTCCCCGAATCTTACAGAAACAATGGCCCAGGTTTTATGTAACATGGGAAGCAAACGGGCGTTTGTAGTGCATGGATTTGACCCCATAGATGAGATATCTATTTGCGGGACAACTCAAATATCCGAAATAAAAGAGGGCAAAATTACTACATATACGGTAGAACCTGAGAATTTCGGACTCAAAAAAGCGCGGCCTGAGGAGATAGCGGGGGGAGACAGCGCATGTAACGCGTCAATAATAATGGATATCCTTAATAATAAAAAAGGCGCCGCCCGCGACGTTGTGGTTTTGAACGCCGGGTTTGCCCTGTGCGCGGCTAACGTTACGGAGTCTCCTCAGGATGGTATTGCCGCGGCGCAGCGTTCGATAGAGAACAGCGCCGCTTTGTCGAAATTGCAGAAATTGATAGAACTGACCGCAAACGCAAAAAATCTCTAAAACAGAAAAACCTTGTCTTCTCACCTATTTTTTATTATAATATAAGATACGGTATTTTAATTACAATATTAATGAATAATCAAAATTGTACCGGCTTTGGATACAGATAATTATCTTCCTGTAATATACCGAAGATAATTTGTTATGTGATTTTTGATTTTGAGCTTATATTAATAATTATAGATAGATACTAAAACCATATAACACTGAGTAACATGTTTCACTAAACTATAACCAAAAAGGAAGGGAAGTATGGGAAAATTCACTAAACGGTTAATACCCGGGATAGCCGCGCTGCTCGCGGTGTCTTTTGGGGCGTCCGCTCAGCCGGCTGTTGTCGGGCCGGGCATTCTCATTGACGACTTCAGCAACAGGACTAATGAGAACCAGCTGGGGTATTATTGGTATTTTTATACCAATTTGGCTACTAAGGGCGGTGCGGGCAACGAAATAGTAAATGAGTGGCACGGTGATGCAGGTACATTTCAAGCACGTACATACGGCGGCGAAGATGGTTGTGTTGACGGCTTGCGTGAAGTGATCTCTTCTAAAGGAGTAACATCTACGGGCACTATTGGGCATTCGAACTATCAAATGCTGTTTAACCCCACCGATGAACACCTGCGTCCGGGCGGCGGCGCGACTAACGCGGTACTGACGTTTAGTAACCTTAAAGCGCCAAAGGGTATTTGTTATCCTGGTGTAGGTATGGGTACAAACCTTACAAAAGGTCCTGATCCGCTGAAACAGGTTGGTACACTTGAAAACCCAAATCAACTGCCGATTGGCGACATTTTTAATAATGTCGTAGGTTTCAGCTTTTGGGCCAAGGTTACGCATGATGCCTTACTGAATAATGTCGTCAAGTTTAAGGTAGAAACTGCTGATCAGTTATTTTATGAAGCTGAACCTAATCCGCCAATTGCCGGTACTGCGCTAACGGGTACTCCTGCGACTAAGCCTAAAGTATCGGAAGACTCATACTTTGCTCCGCTCAAATTTGATGCCAAGGACGAGTGGCAATTCTTTGAAATTTACGTTACAGGTGGTCCACTCGGCACAACCGGCGTGATTGGAGATCTCCGGCTTGCCGGTTGGGAGAAGCACCCCCAATTTATTAACTGGCGCGACAATTATAATGTGAAAGACATCGTAAAAATCGCGTGGTTTATTGATGGATCGGCCGGTACGGCTGCGATAGAGGGTGATGCGTCATTTCAGGTTGACCTGGTAAAAACCATAGGCGGAGAGTACACCGCTCCCGGACGCTGCACGAAATGCGGTGAAGGACCGGTTATTCCTACAGCGGGCGTACGGTTGCTTTCCAATTTTGACGAAGAGGTTTTTAAGCCTGAAGTCGGATTTCCGTATCTTGCGCAGAACAGTATTGGTGGTCCTTGGTATGCTTTTAATGATGAAATTGACGCGCAAAAGTTCAATGCTCAAAAATCAGAATTCGTTTCAGGACTCTGGTATGATCCTCAGTATCTCGTCGTTCCTCCGGCAGGTCCGAATGCTGAAAGATGTCCTAATGAGGATGGAAGCGGCTGTGTGCAGGGCGGATACGGTTTAAATCTTGAAGGTGTTCCGGGTACTCCGGGTACGGCTCCGGGCAACATTATTGGCTATCCGATGGAGGGCAAAATGGGGGTTAGCGGCTCCAATGGCGCGTTTATCGCTATCAGTATGGGTTCGGGCTGGACTGATGAGGATGGAGCTGGAATCAGAGGTTTTGCGGGTATTGGTACCAAGCTTCATGAAGCGGAAGACGGCTGGTTTAATGCGGCTACAGGCGAGACCAATACTGGAGCGCATATCAACCGCAACCCCAATGGAACTATGGCCACTCCAGGACTTGGCGCGGCCTTAGGCGTTTGGTTTATGTACAGAACCACAGGTATGGGTAACCTTGTAGTATCCATTGCAGACGCAGACGCTCTGAAAGATGCCAAGCCCTCCGATATCACATATTCCGTAAAAATTCCCGGTACCTTCGGCCAATGGGCGGCAGCGCGTATACATTGGGATGACTTTGCGCTTCCTACATGGTCAACCCGGCCCAACAGAAAGCTTGATATTACTAAGCTTGCGGAACTTCAGTTCCGTAACGAGGGAAATTTGGGTCCTATTGTTACTATCGCTATTGATAACGTGTATATATTTGACGCGAATATCACTGCTCCTGCTGGAGTTAGACTCCTCAGCAACAAAAAGGTTAACAGTTTACCAATGCGCGCTTCTTACAGCCGCGGCGGCATAAATGTTAACTGGAACGCGCCTTCTCAGATTGCAAGCGGCAGAATTACGCTTGTAAATATTAAGGGCGCCACAGTTGCTTCACAGAATGTAAGAGCCGGCACAAAAATTGACGCCAAGCTCACGACAAGAGGCAACCTGCCTACAGGTATGTACTTCGTACGTATCGACGCCAAAGATGTAAACGGCAAGCGTATTGTACAGCAGGTTCCGGTACAGATTGTAAAATAAACGCATAAGCGTTTACTGCAAATCAGAGAGGCCCCCGTGAAAACGGGGGCCTTTTTTGTTTGCCCCCCAAGAACAAATCACCATCCCCCATACACGCAGGGAACTATGGCAATCATCCCGTCTACATTGTCCCGCCGTTGAGTACGATTATTTATTTTTTTATTGCGTACCCCCGCAATATTAATGTATACTATGGAAGATATACCTCCCGGTAAATATTGCACGTTATTTAAGCGGTAAACAGACCTTTAACATATACATCCGGCGGAAAAACCCTCAGCACCCGCAAGTGTGCCGTGAAGTTTCTGCCAAAAATTTAAGGAGACCCTTTTTATGAAAAAAGTGAAACTTACTTTCCTTTCAGCCCTGCTTTGTGTCTTTGCGCTGAGCAGCGTAGTATTGGCGCAGCAGACAGTGGATATAAATCCAAGATTACCGGCCCCGGGTGAAGCGCCTGCCGGAAGCCCTGTAGACAAGCATGGCTACCTTAGCATAAGCGGTAATAAAATGAAGAGCAGCAAGCACAGCGGCGACGTGCAGCTTAAGGGGATGAGCTTCTTTTGGGGCAACGCCGGAGGGGGCCATGAATATGGCGGCGGTTTTTACACATCTGCCGTAGTAGGATGGTTGGTTCATGACTGGCGGGTAGACGTTTTGCGCGCAGCCGTGGCTATTGGCGGCAGCGCCATAGAGCCGAACGGCGGAGGCACTTCGGGGTACCTTGATACCGGCCGCGAAGAGCAGTGGGCGCAATTAAAAATGGTGGTTGAGGAGTCTATAAGAAGGGGAACTTATGTTATAGTAGACTGGCACTCTCACATGGCTAACAATCACACAGACTCATCTGCAAGTTTTTTCAGAAGAGTGGCCAGAGAGTGGGGCGAGTATCCCAATATTATCTACGAAATATTTAATGAGCCTACAAGTCAAAGCTGGAGCACTATCGTAAGTTATTCGAATACCGTAATAAACGCGATAAGAAATCAGGAAGCTGCAAACCAGCGTTCACAACACAAAAATGTTATCATAGTAGGTACGCGCGGATGGAGCGCCCTGGGGAGTACGAATAATAATGACCAGGATGGTAACGTACAAGCTATAAATAACAGCCACAACCAACTCGGCAGCGGCGCCAATGCAGGCGTTAATCTTGCGTACTCTCTGCATTTTTATGCCGCCAGCAGTGCTCACAATGGTTATAAAGCCAGGCTCACAAACCTGCTTGCTCTGAACAAAGCTGTTTTTGTTTCGGAATTCGGCGTCAGCGACCATACTGGCGGCGGAAATACAGACCGCACCAACGCAAGCGATTGGCTCGGTACTCTTGACGATAACAAAGTAAGCTGGGTTAACTGGTCTGTTACCAATAAACGGTACCGCACCGGCACTACCCGCGAAAGTTCTGCTGCAATTGAGTGGGATGCGCCGAATGCAACAAACGGCGGATGGACTGTAGGGCCAAGCCAGACTAACACCGGACACCTTACCGAATCGGGCTGGTATATCCGTAACAGGCTTGTTACAGGCGCAGGCAGCGGCGTTACCAACAACGGTATTTCTAATACTGCATACACCGTTAATACAACCACTGCTACAACCACAGGCGAAGGAACTGGAGGCACTGTAACCAGGTCAGGCAGCGGCACATATAATTACGGCGATGTAGTCATCCTCAAAGCGGAGCCTGCGAATAATTATGAATTCCGCAGCTGGAGCGGCGATTTAACATCTGGCGGAGACCATGTTCAGTTTACTATAAGAGGCGTAAGCTTAAACATTGAAGCGGTATTTTTCAAAGGCGGTCTGATTAAAAACGGCGCGTTCGCTTCAGGTTTAACTCCGTGGGCGCATGTATCCAGTATATTTGCTAACGGAGAAGCTAACCCGCCCTCTACTCATAACGCTGAATTCAAATCCAATATAGTAAATCAAAGCAACCAAGCGAATCATTTTCTTGTTCGTCAAACTAACATACAGCTTGAAGAGGGAAAAGGGTACAGGCTCGCATTTCGGGCGAAAGCAGACGAGCCGAGAAGAATCGCTGTAGTAGTCGCGTCTGGAGGCAACAATTATTTTACTCCGCAAGAAATGACGCTTAACACATCCTGGGCTGATTATTATGTTGATTTTACTGCCCCTCAAGCCGGCGCCGCGCAGGTAGAGTTTTGGTATGGGATCGGCAAAGCTAACTGGTCAATGACAAACGTGAGCCTTATTGATGAGTATTTTGAAGAAAACGGCAAAGGCAGCGGCATTGACTTTGTTGCAGAAGGCGCTGTTGATAGATGGCAGACTGTGGAGTCCTCAATTTCAACTCCTGTGCGTGCTTCTGCTGCAAAAACCGCATGGTCGGTTGTCCGTACAGGCGGCAGCTTGCAGCTTAGCGGTCCTGCGCAAAGCGGGAGCGCAAAGGTCTATTTGTATGATGTACGCGGCAGACTTGTAAAAAGTGTCTCGCTTAAAGACGGTCAGGCGTTTACACTAAATAAATCAGTTGCTCCGGCGGGCAGTTATCTGCTTGTTGTGAGAAACGGTTCGGGTAAAGACGTCTATAAGACACGCGTGTCGCTTGTTAATTGAGGAAAATGATTGCACCCCTTCAGGGTGCGGAGATTTTTTTCATGAAATCGTTAATGCGATGGGTTCCTTACCCATCGCTAACGATTATGCCCCGTTGGGGCGTTAGGAATAGAGACGTCTCCAGCCCCAACGGGGCGTAATCATTACCCCGCGGCAGCGCCGTGGGTTCCGGCAGATGCCCCTCAGAATATCCCCTACAAGATATCCCCCTCAGAACATCTTAATCTTAATATGCCGTCTTCCCAACAGAAGCCCCCCGGCTGCTCCAAAGACCGCTCCGAAGCCCCGGTCGAATGTGAATCTTATTATCATTGCAGACAGTACCGCTAATAATTTAGCAAAACTGAAAAAAATAGAGAACAGTGAGATAATAATAGCAAACGGGATTAAGATAACTCTAAAAACCATACCGTTCTCTCCTATTTGGAAGTTAACCTGTTTACCCCGTCCCACTCTGCTGGGGGCGGGTTTTCTATAAAGTTTTTGCACATCTCTTCAAAACGCCCGGACGGAGTTTTTCTGTTAGACCCTTTATTGGGCTCCATCTCCGCTGCCTTGGCAAAGTAATCTTTTGCGCTGAGAAAATCCTGAGAATAGTAACTCTTAACACCCTGGTTATACGCCTCAAGCATACCGCTCATTTGCGGAGTGAGCTCTCCCTTGCGGCACAAAAGCTCGTAAATAACTATTGGCTCAGATTTGCCTACAACCGTGATTTTGTCAAGCATCCGCACCTCAAAATCACTTTTGACCATCTCATGGGTGTAGTGGCTTATAATAGTGTAAACGCCGTAATATTTCGCGGCGCTCTCAAGGCGGGCGGCCAAGTTTACAGAGTCGCCCATCATTGTATAATTCATACGCACCGCAGAGCCCATATTGCCTGTTGTTATAGTACCTGTGTTAATACCGATTCTCATGCGCATATCATGTACTATCTGCGGCCACTTGTCTCCTTCGCTGCGCCACTTCTGGCGCAGGTTTTCAAGCTTATTCTGCATATCAAGCGCAGTGTGGCACGCCTGATGCGCGTGGTCGGGAATGTAGACCGGAGCGCCCCAGAAAGCTATTATCGCGTCTCCGATGTATTTGTCAAGCGTGCCGTAACGGGAGAGGAGAATATCAGTCATCGCCGTAAGGTACTCATTTAGAAGCTCGACCAGTTTTGTTGGGGTGAGCTTCTCTGAAAATGTTGAGAACTTTTCGATGTCTGTAAAAAAAGCAGTGCGTATTCCCTCTTCGCCGCCAAGCTGAGGTTTTTGCTTTTGAGTGTACATCATGTCAATCAGGGCAGGTGACAGGTACTGCTTAAAAGTGCTCTGTAAAAATTTTCGGTCTTTCTCCTCTGTCATGTAACGGTAAGCCATAACTGTAGAGAACGATATAATAATCGCAAGAATAGGGCGAACGATTTCTATCCACAAAAGCAGTGAATCAAAGAGTTGAAACGCTGCGATAACGTACATGATAAGCCCTGCGGCGACGCATAAGCTCCCCCAGAGCGGCTTAAAGAAAAGAGCCATAAGCGAGACCAGCATTCCCACAAGCACAAGCAGGAGAAAATCCTGGCGTACGCTCAGACGGCGTACAAAGGTGTCTGTAAAAATAGAGTTCATAACTGAAGCGTGGATTTCAACGGCCGGGAAATCCTTCTGGTGCGGAACGGGTTGTATATCAAACAGAGCCGGAGCCGCAGAACCTACTATAAAAACTTTTCCCTCAAGAGGATAGTTTATATTGTTATCCATAACGTCTGAGAAGCTGAAATAGGGAAAAGGGTGTGTTTTGGGGCCGAAATAAGTTATGATATGGCGGTTCCCGGCGCGAAGCGGAATTTTTACCGCTTTTCCAAAATCACGGCGGCCTCCGGGAGCAATAGCGTTAATATCATCCATACTTTTTTCAAGAAGTTCGCTTAAGGAAGCGGCGCGTAAAACAGGAATCGGAGAGACTAAAATCCCTTTTTCCAGCCTTACCCAAAAATCAAAAAACAGAAGTTTTCTCTCTTTGTGCGGCTCCAGGCGCAAATCATCTTCAGTAAGCGTAAACAGTGTTTTCATGTCAACGTCATTTAACCAGAAAGACTCTGTTTCGCTTATAAGCTCCCATTCGGAATCGGAGTCCCGCAGAAGTGAAAAACCGCCGCTAAGCTCTATCTCGTCATCAACATCCATCCCGGTGATTTGCTCCCCGGCGGAGATTACCGCTAAAACCCCGGCTTGCGGAATCCGTCCGGCGCGCATCTCAAGTCCTACGGTACCGCAGGCGTCTTTAAAAGCGGCCGTGTATGAGGAGACTCTCAGCCGTTCATTATTTTTAAGCGCGGCTATTTTTTCGCGGTCGTCAAGGAGAATTTTTAATTGCTTTTCGGTAAAGTCGGGATAGGAAAAAGAGACTGTCCCCGCGCTGTCCTTAAAAATTTTAAACGGCTTTCCTATGTCAAGATACTCATGCGGCTTAAAAACAATCTCGTCATTTGGAGTGCCAAATAGAGTTGCTGCGGTTCTGATACTCAGGGGTAAGTAAACGGGGTCAAAACTTGAAAACCTGTAAAAGAGCGGAATCTCTCTTATGACTTCATCAACCCCTATTGTATTTACGTGTCCTATGCTTCTTGCGGCGCGTGCGTTTTCTGGATATATACCGTCAATTATTGTTTTAGAATCTTGAATCTGACTGCTTATGGAGTCCGGGAATGTGAGAGCGGACTGGGGATTCAGTGAGTTGTGCCACTCCATATTCATTCTGTAAGCGACTTTTGAAATCATGTCGCGGTAATCTCTCTCTTCTGCGAGGGTCATTCCAAGAAACACTCTTCCTGAGCGTTCAATTGCGTTTTGCAGCTGTACGTCGTAATTAACAGATGAGAGAAGCTGTTCTTTAAGCCGCGGTACTTTGAGTGAGAACTGCGGATCGTTTTTAAGCGTGTTATCGATAATGTTTTCAAAACGCGCCTGATGATTGCGGTCTTCGGGCGCGTAGAACAGTACGTCAAAAGCGATTGCCGCGCCAAAGCGTGAGGAGAGCGAATCTACCATTGTGGCCTGAAACCCCCTGTTCCAATTCCAATACGAACCCAACTTCGCCATACTTCGTTCGTCAATATCAACAATGTGAATTCCATAATCAGGATAGCGCACGTCCCCTGCTGTGCCGCTGAGCTCCCCCTGATATTTAAAGCGGTAGCGCAAATCATAAGAGGCGTTCTCAAGCTGTTCCACAAGCCGCACAGCGTCTACCCAAAGAAAAAAAGCAACACACAGGCCAACTAACGCCGCGATACCGAATTTCGTTATTATTTTTTTAATTGTTTTCATAGGTAATAAATATAATAATTACCCTTATGGCTCAAAGTATATTAAATGATTATGAACTCAGCAACTTTTTTGACTATTTCCCGTGTGGCCATAGCTCCTGTGTTTGCTTTTGTGTTTGTTTGGGGGTATGGAAGCGGCGGCAGCGACTGGATTTGGATTTGTTTCAGTATCGCTTTACTCATAGAGTTGTCCGACCTTTTTGACGGAATGCTTGCCCGCGCGCTTAAAGAGGTTACTGATTTTGGCAAGGTGGCCGACCCTGTAGCGGACAGTGTCTCACGTCAAACGGTTTTTATAAGTTTTATGCTCACGGGTATAATTCCTCTTTGGATGTATCTTATCTTTTTTTACCGCGACGCTTTTATGCAGTTATTGAGAATAGTGTGCGCTTCAAGCGGTATTGTTTTGGCGGCGCGCAGGTCGGGAAAAATAAAAGCAGTTCTTCAGGGTATTGCTACTTTCGGTGTGCTCATCGCCATAATTATCATGCAGAAAGGTGAGGGCGGCGCAGAGGCGAAAATCTGGTGGGGAAAGCATCCCGGTTTCTGGATAATGCTGATTCCCGCGATTTATACGCTGTTGTCTGTTATAGATTACATCATTCCTAACCGTAAACTTATTGTTAAGATGATGCAGAAGAAGAAGTAGGGGCAACCGCAAGGGCTGCCGCTACGGATGTTGTGTGTAAGGGCGGGGCTTGCCCCCGCCCGCTTTTAATACAATCTCTTACGCAGTCTCCGTTCCCATGCAGCACTTCTTATATTTCTTCCCGCTCCCGCAGGTACACGGATCGTTTCTGTTGATTTTTTCTTCCTGACGCACAAACGGTTTGTGAGGGTGAATTTTGCCGTCTACATAGTACCATAAGCCGTCAATACATTTAAACTCACCGGTCTCGTGGAGAGTTTTTTTCATGCGGTCTTCTGTAAACCGCGCGATAAATTCGACTGCGCCTTCTTTATCTCCGGTCTGTCCTTTTTGAGTAGACACAACCTCAAAGCTGTCCCACACGGAGTTTTCCGACCACGCTTTTATCGCTTTTTCATCGCACTCAGAACGCCGGTCGGGGTGTGTTGACGTGAGAATAAAACTTATAATGCCTTTAGCGTAAGCGCTGTACCGTCCCCGCATAACTTCTTCCGCTGTAACCGCAGGACGCGCCCCTGTTACAACCGGCTCACAGCAATCTGTAAATGACCGCCCGCTTGTGCATGGGCATAAATCTGTTGTTGTTGTTGTGCTCAAACTGTCTACCCCTTTTTATTACAGTATGGTCATAGTATTATAATCGTAAGATTACGGTAAAGATAAAAATATTTTATGCGCGGCTGATGTGAAAATTTTTGTTTTTTGATGTTGTTATGAGAGGATTGGTTTGAGGTTCATGATTCAAGAGTTAAAGCTCAAAGTTTAAGGTCAAGTGCAAAAAGCGTTTTAGGTTTAATATTGGCTATGATATAAAATATTTCAAGCCACTATACAATGTAGAAAATAAAGCGGCATTGCGCAAGCAAAGCCGCTAAGACCGAAAATAAAATCTTCAAAAAATTAAAAAACCTACGCCAACTCCTCCTCCGGTTCCTCTGCGTCAACAGATACCGGAACGTCCCCGCGCCTTTTGGCCGCGGCTTTTTCTCTTACTTTTGTTTCTATCTTACTTAGAATATCTCTGTTCTCTTTTAAAAATTCACGCGCTTTTTCTCTGCCCTGACCCAAGCGCTCACCTTCGTAAGCGAACCACGCTCCGCTTTTTTCTACTATGTTCATCTCTACGCCTAAATCAAGAACATCCCCTTCAAAAGAGATCCCTTTTCCATACAAAATGTCAAACTCCGATTCCTGAAACGGCGGAGCTACTTTGTTTTTGACAACTTTTGCGCGGGTGCGGTTTCCTACAACATTTTCGCCGTCTTTTATAGCGGCTATTCTGCGGATGTCAATACGTACCGATGAATAAAACTTGAGGGCGTTACCGCCTGTTGTTGTTTCAGGGTTTCCAAACATTACGCCTATTTTCATGCGTAACTGGTTGATGAAAATGAGACATGTTTTTGATTTGGAGAGTATGCCAGTTAATTTACGCAGAGCCTGAGACATAAGACGCGCCTGTAAACCTACGTGGCTGTCTCCCATCTCTCCCTCAATTTCTGCCGCGGGCACAAGCGCGGCTACGCTGTCTACTACAATAAGGTCTATTGCGCCGCTTCGTACAAGCGTGTCTGCTATCTCAAGCGCCTGCTCCCCTGTGTCGGGCTGAGATACGAGCAGATTATCTATGTCAACACCAAGACTTTTTGCATAAGCCGCGTCAAAAGCGTACTCCGCGTCAATTAATACGGCGATACCGCCTTGGCGCTGAGCGTTAGCTATAGCGTGAAGAGCCACAGTGGTTTTTCCCGAAGATTCCGGCCCGTAAATTTCTACTATACGCCCCTTGGGAAATCCCCCTACTCCAAGAGCGTTGTCAAGAGAGATAGAGCCTGTTGGTATCACAGGAATATCCGCCTGCAAACTTCCGGTTCCAAGCCGCATTATGGAACCTTTGCCGTGCTGTTTTTCTATTTGGCTTAACGCCTGCTCAACAGCCGCGTTGCGCTGTTTGTTATTGTTTTGCTCACTTGCCGGGGCTGCTGTGCCTTTTTTAGCCATTTTTATTACTCCTTAGGTTGTCTATCCTTACCGGTCTTGCACCCCTAAAGGGGTGCGGAAAATGTAAGAATATGTTATCAAATCAAATAAAGACTAACTTCTAAAAATAAGATGCGCCAAACTATAGAGTTTGAGTTATTTTTGATGAATATTATTTCATGTCTCACTTCTCCCAATGAAATTTTTTATTTATAGTTACGGTCATGCTGTTTAATTTAAATTTATGTACTCCGGCAGAGAGATTTCTACTGTACAGCCGGGTTTTTGTGTGTTGTTATAGAGTTTCACATCTCCGCCATGATTTTGAACTATCTGTTTTACGATTCCAAGTCCAAGCCCTGTACCCCCTTTTCTTGTGGTGAAAAACGGTTTGAATAACTTATGAAGATTCTCCTCTTTTATACCGCTGCCCTCATCTGTTATCTGTATAAGAGGCCCTTCCTGCAAAGAGATAGTAACCTCAGAGCTTTCGCTACTATGGTTGCATGCGTTTTCGAGAAGATTTATAAATACCTGCTGCAGTTTATTTTTGTCGGCGTTCACAACGCCATCGTAACTTTCAACCTTTTTGTTAAAAACTATTCTGCGTCCTCCGTATATAGATGACGTTCTCCAGGTTTGCAGCGCGTCAATAACCACGTCGGAAACAGAAACGGGCTTGAGGTTGGATTTTTCAATCGGTTTACCAAAATTCAAAATATCGCGCATCAAATCAGAGAGACGGGAGACTTGGTCACGGATATGATTTATGTAAACCTCGTACTCTTCATCCTCACCAAGTTCGGCATTTAAGGCTTCTGTAATGGCAAGTATACCATTTAATGGATTACGTACTTCATGTGCTACACCGGAAATAAACTGTCCCAAAAGATTCATCTCTTCCCTGTTAGCTCTGAGCTGCTGTTCAAACTGCTGATGTTTTATCTTTTCTTTTGCCCGCTTGTTCTCTACTATGGTGCCTATCATGCAGGCGCTAAGAAAAAGCCGCCTTTTAGCCATCTCAAATGTTGACCGGCGATGCGGCCGGCATTTTTGTGATATCTCCATAAGTTCTGAATAACCAACCCCATAGAGTTTTGCTGTTTTCATTATCTCATGCGGATTATTCAAAATACTTCCAACCCCAACCACCATCGCTCCAATTACCTCTGTCTCTGTTCTGATTGGGATAGTAAAATATTCCACTCCTGCCGGGCAGAGCGACTCTATCGGAGAAGCTGACTCCATACATTGCTTTGCAGCGTTATATCTTAATTCATGACAAATCCACCCACCACAGCTCATTGCTTCCGCATTTGAAATGTCTCCGCACGTTTTGCGAGAGTGCTCGTCGAGCAAGCGGCACCACGGAGAGCTGACCGTAAGCAGCGCGTAGCTGCCGTCTCTTTCAATTACTGAGACTGATATTTCAAGCAACTCAATAGAATCTCTTGCGATATCAAAAAGCGTCTCTTTGCCCACAGATGACAGAATTTCACCGTCATTATTTAACAAAGAAACATCTCCATAAAAAGATACCGGCACAGAGCTGAGAGAACTGCCCATTTTGTGCGTATCCTATTCCTAAAGATATAAACGGTTATGCGGCAATAAAATATGTCTATAACCATTTATCTTTATTAATATAAATATACCAATTTTCAGTTTATTTTTAGAAATAAACGGTGCAAAAACCTGAGATGAAATTGAGAATAGGAAAACGAAATACTACCGGGAAAAACTGCTTGAGAGATAAAATATACTTATGAACAAAAGTAAATGCAACAAAAAATATAATAAATTTATAATTTAAGATAACCGTTTCAAAATGAGACAGACTCAACCTTTTGTATATACAAGACACGCCTTATACTATCTCTTGTATAGGCAAAGCATGCCTTGTCTCTATTTTCAAGACGGCAACCTTTCTATAATGTCAATCCTCTTTCGTCCATTTTTGCAGAGCTTCAATAATTTTAACAGCCTGCTCTTTGCTTGATATGTTAAATTTAGCCTGCTGACGGTATTCATCATCCATCTTGCGGTAACGGCGGATTGAATAACGGTCCTGACCGTAATCCTCTTTAGCCTTCTCCCACTGCTGGTATCTGAACAGCACTGTTGCCCAAGAGCCTTTTGAAAGAATCACTTTATCGAGCTCCTTTACTACAAGAACCCCTTCTTCTTCATAGCTGATTGTGAGATCATCCACATTTGACGCCATAATACAACCCCTTTTTTATTTATATAAGGATATTTTCAAAATTCCGCTGATACAATAATATATATAATCGCCGTCCGTGACGTAACATTATAAACATCTGCGCTGTCCGCAAAACATATTTTCTTACAAGATCTGTTATTTTTGAGATTGATTATTATCACCGAAAGGAGAATCGTTTTGCGTCTTCTAACACCAACCGCCTATTTACCAACTGTAAAAGGTCTATTGAATAATATAACCGCCGCAGAACCGATTTTCCCTTTTTACGCCTCTTTAAAGCTGACATCAAAATGTCACTTTGGATGCCCGTTCTGTAATGTCAAAAATGACAAATGCGATGATTTGTCCACCGCTGATATAAAAGCGGTATTAAGGAATCTATCCCGCTCGTCTGTTTTAATGACAAGTTTTGAAGGCGGAGAGCCGCTTCTGCGCCCGGATATCGAAGAGCTTCTTGCCTACGCTCACAAATGTAAATTTTATCTGCTCTTTACTACAAGCGTCAAAAATATAATGGACTATCCTCTTGAGCGTTACGCACGTTATATAGATTTTTTGCATGTGTCAATTGACGAGGGGCACGGTAATCTCGAACTTTTTGACGCACTGCCAAAGTTAAGCGCTCTTCCGCTTAGCCTATCCGTACAAACAGTTGTCACCTCAGACACTATCGCCAATCTTGATGAAAAAGTAAAACAATGTTATGAGTCCGGCGCTAATATAGTTATTATCCCGGCAGCCAAAATGGATAATGCTAAAAATTGTTTCCCCGATATGAACCATCTTGAACGTAAAATAAAATTTCTGCGTAAATCTTATCCAAATACAATTCATACACCCGCTGGGTTTTTTGACGCATACCGCAAAGGACGCTGCTCAAGCGCATCTGTTATCATAGCCCCAGACGGACGGCTTTATTATCCGTGTCATATTTTGGGCGAAAAGGGACCAGATTTGCGTGTTACCGACTTGTCAAAATGGCTCTCTTCAAAAGACGCTTGCCGCGCGCGTAAAAAAATGAAATTGTGTGAAAGAAATTGCGGATGGTATCAGTACTATGCTATTAACTCGTATACGTCTCTTTCGTCAATAGTTGATACCTTAAGACCGGTTTTGTTTAAAAAGAGTTTACAGCCGGATATCACACAAATATGATTATTGTCAATTAACAGAATATATGACCCTTAACTGGAGGATTTAAAATATGTCTTCATCCTACGATTACGATGTAGTTGTAATAGGCTCAGGCCCCGGCGGTTATGTGGCGGCGATACGCGCCAGCCAGCTTAAACAAAAAGTTGCGCTTATAGAGAAGGATAAAATCGGCGGGGTATGTCTTAACATAGGCTGTATTCCTTCCAAATCTATTATAAGTCAGGCGGAAGTTTTCCGTTCACGTTCAAAACTTCTTGCGATGGGAGTTAAGGTTGACGAATCAGGCTTTAATTATGAAAACGTATTTAATGCTTCTCGTAAAGCCGCTGATACTCTCTCCAAAGGAGTCTCCTATCTTCTTAAAAAAAATAATGTTGAGGTAATTACAGGAACCGCGTGGATATCATCTGAACACGAAGTAACTATTAATGATGACCGCAAGATAAGCGCTGGAGCGATTATTGCCGCAACCGGTTCAAGGTCAAGAGAACTCAAAGGTTTTGAATTCGACAGCGAACGCATACTCTCATCTGACGATGCTCTCATGCTAAAAAAACTCCCACAATCAGTGCTTATCTTAGGCAGCGGAGCAATAGGCTCAGAATTCGCGCACATATTTAACGCATTTGGCGTTGAAGTACATCTTGTTGAAATGATGGAACGGATTTTACCGATGGAAGACGGGGAGATTACCGCCGTACTAAGGCGCTCATTTACAAAACGCGGAATCAAAATTTACACATCTACAAAAGCGCTCTCACAAAAATCAACCGGCAATCTTGTAGAAGTTACTCTTGAAAGTCAATCCGGTGAACAAACGGTTATATCTGTTGAAAAGGTACTTGCGGTAACAGGCCGTGTTCCTAACAGCGGCAGTATCGGATTTGAAGAGATTGGGGTGAACATTGATAAAAATGGTTTTGTGGAAGTTGGCGATTACAATGAAACGTCCGTAAAATCAATCTACGCAATCGGTGATATTGTAAAGACCCCGCTTCTTGCCCACGTAGCTTCAAAAGAGGGCGAAATTGCTGCCGAACATATCGCAGGCCATAATCCTTCGCACCCGCGTATAAATCCATCAGAAATTCCATCCGCCGTCTATTGCGAACCTCAGATTGCGTCATTTGGATTGACAGAAGAGCAGGCGCTGACTAAAGGTATTGCATTTAACAAAGCAACATTTCCCTATAGGGGCGCGGGCAAAGCGGTTGCTATTGAAGAGAGCGAGGGTTTAGCCAAAGTAATGACAGACCCCTTAACAAAAGAGATTATCGGCGTACACATAGTTGGCGGATGCGCAACAGAGCTTATCCACGAATTTTTACTTGCAAGAAACGCGGAGCTTCTGCCAGCGGATATAGCTTGTATGATACACGCTCATCCTACGCTGTCAGAGGTTGTAATGGAGACTGCGCGGGCGGCTGAGGGGTGGGCTATTCATTTTTAGTTAGTGACATGACAAGACAAAATTATATATTTACAATGATATGAATTTTGACGGCAATAAATATCAGACAAAAACCGTAATGTATTTATCTGCCGTGCAGTTTCAACGATTAACAAGTTTTTTATGATTGTACTATGATGAAAAATATTAAAATCATTTTATTATCAACCCTTCTTACCGCAAGCGTCCTCTTCGCGCAGTCAGAAGGCGCTTTCGGGCCGCAGCCAGCGGGTTCATCTGAATCCGCTGGGCTTTTAGACCCTTCAAGAGTCTCTGTTAACCACGCAATGAGTTTTGGCGCAGGGGGTTCAAGGTTTTCTAATATGAAATCACAGAGTATGTACTCCACCATGTTTCAGTACCGCTTCGACGCGCCTGTTGTGCTGCGGCTTAATTTTGACATGCCGCTTCACTCCACTTTCAACAGCGCTATGAACCTCAACGAAGATAATATCTCCTCTATGGATTATTTCAAAAATATGCCTATTGGCGCCTCTTTGTCATGGCAGCCAACTCAAAATATGATGTTCACCGTTGCTGTTATGAAGCAGCCCTATTACTATTCACCCTACTCTTTTTACAGACCAGGATCAACCTTTTTCAGACCCGGCTACGAACGTCACAGAATGCTTGCTGATTAAGTAACGCATTTTTTTCGTGAAAAATCACCCACCGTATGGTATCATTAATTATTATTATGTATGGGGTTTTTAACCATACACTGTAAACTGTGAACTAAATAAATTAATAATTTTACTAATAATAATTTGCAGGAGGGGTTTATGTCTGTTGTCAGAAGAGCAACAACTCTGGTTGTACTGTTTGGTGTGATACTGTGCGCCCAGGCGCAGTCTTGGCAGAATCTGTTTCCAGCCTACAGCGGTTTAGCTTCCGATGGAGAGAAATTTGTAGCCGTAAGCACTGACGGAGCTGTTAAGGTTTTTAACAAAAACGCAGAAGAGCAGCATCAGCATTTTATCCCTAATGCTATTCAATCGGCCGCTTTCGGTGATAATAAGTTTCTTATAAGCTACAACTTGCCCGATGGCAGAGGCGGTTCCATATACTCTTCAAACGGCATAAACTGGATACGTATCTTTAGTGAAGTCTCTAACGCCAGCAGAAAACTTATTTTTGGAGCTAATGGGACATTTTTGGGTGTAGCTGATGGAGCTACATTCGTATTTTGGGATGATGAATGGGAAGACCATACCTTTGCCAATAATAAATTCGCTGACGTCGCTTACGGCGGCGCTGCTGGAAGTCCCCGCTATGTAGCTGTGGGAAATGTAATAACATCATCTGCTACCCCAGGAGTTGGAATACATGGTTGGGCCAATCATGAAACTAATAAAGACCTGAGCCTTGTGGCATTTGGAAGCGGAAAATTTGTAGCTTACGGTTCAGGAAATTCTGCGGTAATTTGGACTTCTACAAACGGAACCTCATGGAATCAGGAATCTCCAACAGGTATATCCGCCGGAATGACAGATATGATTTATGCTAATGATAAATTTATGGCTGTTGGAGCAAATGGCGCAGCCGCCTTTTCTACCGATGGAATTTCATGGACTGCTGTACAAACCGGAAGTAATGATGATTTTAAAGCGGTGCAATATGGGGATGGCGTATTTATGGCGCTTGGAGTTAACGGATCGGTTTACACATCTGCTAACGGCGGAACAAGCTGGGAAGCGAAGATCGATGGTAATTCCATATCATACAGCAGTATCGCTTTTGGCGGCGGGCATTACATGGCTGTTGGAGACAACGGCGCGGTTGTCTCTTCTAACGGCAAAACCTGGACAAAAAAAACCGCAGCTAATTTAGAGAAATTAAATAGCGTAGCACACGGAAACAATAGATTTGTTACCGTGAACGAAACGGGACGTATTTTCGTTACCGGAGATAACGGTGATAATTGGGAGGAGACATATGACCCTAATAACCCGGACAGCCTTACAGGAGTAGCATACGGCGGCGGCAAATTTGTTGCCGTAGGAAAAACAACCGGCACGTTCCCTGCAGTTATACGTACGTCTACTAATGGAGATAGCTGGGGCAGACAAATCGGGCAAAACACAAGTATCGGATGGGGTGTTCCAGGCTCAGTATTTCCAACGTCTGTCTGTTTTGGCAACAACAAGTTTTGGGCGGGAAGTACCGCCAGCGGTATGATTTTTGAATCAAATGACGGCGAACAGTGGAACGGGGAAATGATTTCAGCAATCAGCGGCTACAGGGTGACATCTATAGCTTTTGCTAACGGCAAACTCACAGGCGCTCTTGGTACCATCGCCGGCCCCAGTAATAAAGTGTTCTCTTCAGATAATGGAACAACCTGGAGTGTTTTTGACGCACCAAGCCCTGTAAGATCTGTTACTTACTCAAATGGATATTACATTGCGGTTGCAGATTCCGGTAAAATTTTTACCTCAACCAATGGACAGACTTGGAATCAGAGAGCCAGCACAACTAAAAACCTGCGGACTGTTTTCAGTAACACAGATATAGTGCTTGCGGCAGGCGTATCAGGCGCAATGGTTTTCTCCGAAACAAAGTCTCTCTCTGTGCGTCACCAAAGCTCAGCAAGCCATGTAACTCAAAACAGCGTAAAAATGAGCGTTGATACAAAAAGATCAATACCCAGACTAACGCTCTCATTCTCTGCACCCCAAAATGCCAAAATCACGTTTTACTCTCTTAACGGAAAGACTCTTTATACTCTCCGTTTAAAAGCAGGTGAAAGAAGCGTAGAGCTGCCAAAACGCGTAACACAAAACGGAGTTGTAATAGCGCAGTATACAAGCGGCAATCAAAAGTTTGCTCAAAGATTTCAATTTACTAAATAAGTAAATGAACTGCTGCTTATAATTTCATCTCTTAAAACACAGGCTGTCTCAAACTGAGGCAGCCTGTGTTTTTTGTATCCGGTGCATAAAAACATATTGAATAATTTTTCATTTTCATGGCACGATATTAGCTCCCCCTGTAATTATGTACGCCATCCGTTTTATATCCGGCGGGTGTATAATAACTCAATCAGGAGGTAACTTTATGTTGCGTAATATTTGTTTGATTACTCTTAGCGCCTTTGTGTTGGTTTTTGCGGCAGGCAGTAAGACTAACCCAAGAGAGCATGGCGGGGACGGCCGCGGAATGTCACATGAGCTTACGGGTACAATCACTTCACATAATGAGAGTAACCGCAGTTTTGTTATTGACGATAAAGACACTATTTATTACAACGACCAAACAGTTTTTACCCCTCAGCATGAGAAGAACGCGCTTCTGCGTGTTGGCGCAAAGGTGAAGGTCAAGTATATGAACCGCGAAGGCGACAAGGTAGCGGAACATATTGAGATGGCAGCGCCTGAAAACAGACGCAGCAGCGCCGATAAAGACAAAGACACTACAAAAAATAAGAGCGCAACTAACGACAAAGAAAAAGATAAGTCAAAAAGCGGAACTAAAGACAGAGACGATAATAAAGATAAACGCGACAAAGACACTAAAAAGCATGAAAAGGGAGAACATGAAAAAAATAAAGAGAGAGGCAAAGACCGCGGTGCAGAGCCTGATTCAGTTCCATATCCGGAACATGAAGGCGAAGGCTGGTAACTTCTAACCATCCTTAATTTCTCAAAAACCGGGGCTGTCCTTTGAGGACAATCCCGGTTTTTTTGTTATGTTTTCTTCTTAACCACAATTCTATTACCATCCGTAGCCGATATTACAACTTCCGTATCCTTGAGGATAAAATCACCCTTGCTGACCACATCCATCCGGCGGCCTTTGATTACAGCGACTCCGGCAGGACGTAAATCTGTAATTGTTATACCTTCTTCGCCCAAAATAGTTTCGGTTTTATCCTCTGAGCCGTCGCCGGTGTCAAGAGACGTATGCAGAGAAACCTTTGATTTCGCAAGCATTTTTATACCTGTAATAACTAAAACCGGAATAATTATGAGATCCGCCAAAAGAAAAACGAAACCCGCCTCAACAGAAACTCCTGTGAAAACAAGAAACAGCGAATATCCAAATACCGCCAATGCGATTATACCAAGCACACCGGAAGTGGGCAGGATAAATTCAGCGATGATTATCGCTACACCAAGCAATTGTAATAAAATTGGGATTATCAAGTTTTTCATTTCTAACAGTTATCCTTATTTGTTAATTCTTCATCCTCGCGTTTGATATTTATCTTCTCAGCATCCATCGGCGCAATGCTTACAACAATCCTGTTTCCCTGGATTTGAATCACAACAACCTCTGCTCCCTTGTCAATAAATTGACCCTCGGTTACAACGTCGCACTCTTCCCCGTCAATACAAATCTTGCCCGATGGACGCAGCTGCGTTATTACCTTGCCTCTATCGCCCACACAAGGGACAAAACCAACAGCGTCCTCAGCCGCCGTTCCTTCCAAAGTCGCTGATAAATATGGTCCTTTTACTACTGTACTCAACCGCACAAAAAAGTATTTGAAAAATATAACCGTAAGAAGAACAGACCCAAGAACGCTTATGGCCACTCTCATAATATTTTCCATAAAAATAGCGTACTGCCACGGAAACTCAGGTTTGGGGATAGCAAAACTTTGGAATGACAGCACCATCCCCGCCATCATCAGCAAAATTCCCAAAATCCCGGCAACGCCAAAACCGGGCAATACAAAAATCTCAACCGTTAAAAGCACCATTCCCGCAATTAGAAGCAAAAGCTCCGTATAATCCGCAAGTCCAACCATATACTGACCAAAAAACACCAATGCCAAACAAAAAATCCCTAAAATCCCCCCAATGCCAAACCCAGGAGAACGCGTTTCTATATAAAGAGCCGCAAATCCAAGCATCATAAGAAGAGGCGAAACCGCCGCGATTATTCTTACAAATTTTTCCGACCAATTCTCTGCCGCTCTGATAATTTTAACATCATCATACCCCATTTTTTGGAGCATTTCATCTATGCTTGAAACTGTCATTTTCGAAAATCCGTACTGTTTTGCCTCTGTTTCGGTCATTGTAAGAAGCTCTCCTGAACGCACCACGAGCCGAGTCTCTTTTATCTGCTTTTTTCGCGCCGGACTCAAATCCGCTAATTTCGCGCTGTCAAGGTACATGACGGTATCGCTGAAACGAACCTCATAAACAGCGATCTCCTCTGTTACCATCGCTTCCGCCAAACTCTCAGGATAACCGTTTCTCGCCGCAAGTGTTCTAAACTTTGCCCGTAAAGGAGATTGAAACTTCTCCCCTAACATTTTTGGCCCCTCATTAGTATTTATGAGCGGCGCAACGTCGCCGATTGTTGTATTTTCAGACATAACAAGCTGATTTGCGGACAGTGCGATGAGTGCGCCCGCGCTTATCGCTTTTGATTTCACAAAAGCGATTGTAGGCAGTTTGCACGCAACTATTGTATCCACAATATTAAACGCCGCGTCAACCTGTCCGCCGAATGTGTTGATTTCAAGGATAACGAGCGGATTATCATACTGTCCGGCATACTCAAGGCCGCGGCTTATAAATGCCGCCATTCCGTGGTCTACCGTACCTTCCACAGGGATTATTACCGCCGTACGTTGTTTTTTATTGGATGCTTCTTCCGGTGAAATTATCTCAGCCGCGGTATGATTTTCTCTATCTAATACTTTTGATAACGGCGCTTCCGATGATAATACTTCTGAGGAAACAGCGGCGGTATCATCCGAAGCAAGCACCGCGACGGCGGAAATCAGCGTAAATAAATATGTTAATTTTTTCATCATACTTTAAAAATAAAAGATTGTAAGGTGATTTAACAAAAAATGGACTTGATACGAACTCTAATTATAAAGTATACTAAAATAGAGGGGATATGGATAATGCAGAAATAATAATGCAGAATGCAGAAATAAATAATAATGTGTAATAGATTTTTGTGTTTTTATTTCTGCATTCTGCATTTTGCATTATTATTTTGAAAAGGATATGGGCATAAAAACAAATTCACTGTATTTTCGCGGTATAAAACGCGGCTCCGCGCTAAGCGACGATGAGCTGCGTGAGCTTGTGAAGCGTGTTCAGGCCCAAGAGAGCCGCGCCGCGGATAAGTTGATTACATTAAATCTGCGTTTTGTCTCCTCTATCGCACAGCGCTACAGAGGACGCGGACTTGGTATGCCTGAACTTATAAATGAAGGCAGTATCGGGCTTTTAAACGCCGCGCGTCATTTTGACCTGACCGCGAAAAATGTAAAATTCATCTCGTACTCAGCGTGGTGGATCCGCCAGTCCATACAAAACGCTCTAAGTGAACTGACTGCTCAGTCGGCAACCGTACGCATACCTCACAACATAACCGTTCTTGTGAGCAAATTCAAACAGGCTCTCGACCGCAACAACGGAGATTACGAAACCACCATTGAAATGGAAGAGTTCAGCCCGCACGAAAAAGAGATCGCCGAAGCAATGGAAGTGATGCACACAGTATCACTTGACGCGCCTGTAAACAGCGGCACAGGTGAGGAAGACGGTATAAAAACGCTTGCGGACGTAATTGGAAACGATGCGGCTCAGGCGGATGAAAGCGAGCGTAAAAATCTTGCCTCCGCGCTTAAAAATGTTCTTCAACTGCTTTCCGAGAGAGATGCGCAGATATTACAGCTGTACTATGGTCTCAATGGCTCCGACGAACTCACACTTGAGGAAATAAGCCAACGCCTAAATATAACCCGCGAAAAAACACGATTTTTGAGAGACCGGACTTTGCGCAAACTTATGACAAATCCGGTTTTTAAAGAGAGGCTTGAGAAGTTTTTATAACGATTGGATTAATTTTTCTGCATTGGAAAACATTGACGATTGCAAAACATCTTCTTGCTCCTGAATTGGGCGTGTTCCTGTTCATCCTTGCTTATCTCCATCATTTATTTCTTATCGATCATTTTTTCAATCTCATCGGGAGAAACACCTTTTTTAAGGAGATCAAGTACCTTTGCCATACCTTTGGCTTCACCTCTCCTCTCAGCAACAAGCAAGTTTGACTCAGTGTCAGTCTCAAACATCCTCTTGCTTCTGAATCGGGCGCGTTCCTGTTCGTCCTTGCTTATCTCCATCAGCATTGTGGAAGCCATAGCGATTTCCTCCTTTGCGTTAATTACATTGTTTACCAAA
>Ga0123356_10001137_pt1 | contig 29480 bp, 20 predicted proteins | sample TergutEmb28metaG_2_FD_92546 | JGI IMG/M metagenome (GOLD analysis project Ga0123356, IMG submission 92546) | Embiratermes neotenicus P3 segment gut microbial communities from Petit-Saut dam, French Guiana - Emb289 P3 | ecosystem: Host-associated > Arthropoda: Insects > Digestive system > Gut ...
ACCCCCCTAATACCCGCCGAAATAACCCCCGACCCTACCTCGGAAATTCCCGCTGAAGCCCCCCCCCCCCCGCCAGAGGATGTGCCCCCTCAAACCCCTGAACCGACCCCCCCAGTAAATTCTACACCCCCCGGCTTCTCTTTCTATGGCCTCTATCCCCTCTGGGAAGCCACGGGAAATATGTTGGAACACCGCCGTGTCTTTATCGGAAACAATTGGTTTGCCGTCGGCTTCGCCCACCGCTTCTCCTTGGGCATTCGTCCAACCAGCTTCTTCTTCCGTGTGCCCAATGTGGATTTTAAGGCCTTGATTTATGAGCGTGAGCATTTGAAAGTCAGCATGCAACTGGCGCCCTCCCTGGTTTTGCCGGGAGCAAGCAACTCTTTCACCACCACAAACTTCACCTCCCGCTTCGACGATAACCACCACTATTTGTGGCTGTTGCCTCTGTCCGCCAACGCAAGCTGGCAACTTCTGGATGAGCTCAGCTTGCACGCAAGCCTCACAGCTTTGGGCGCTTTCGGAAAACAGCTTCCAAACTTTCAAGTCACACTCGGCCTAACCGTTTTTGCTGAATTCATGGCGTGGAAACATCACTCCTTCATGCTTCATCTCGGAGAAATAGGTTTCTGGGACCATGACATTGCAATAATCGGCGCTTCTTATCGGTTTCACTGGAAGTGGATAGAAGCGCAACTTGGATATTTTTATCGGTTTAGCCCAAATGGAAACCAGGGGGGAGCCCTCATAGCTCTTGGAGTTTTGCTATGAAACAACGCCTTGCCTTCTGCTTGCTGCTTCTGCTCGCTTGCGACTGGGAACACAATGCACTGATGAATTCCATCCCCGTGCGCCCCAAAGAAACACCGGGAAAAACCATTCACGTCTTTCTTGGCTTGGATGGAATCTCCTGGCGTGCCGCACAGAAAGCCATGCAGCGAGGCGCCTTTGCTGATTTTCACCTCTCAAAAATAATCCCCATGTTCCCGGCTACCAGCGATGCCAGCTGGACACGGATTTTGCACACAAAATCCATCCCCGGTTATGAATATACTTATTTGGACTTGCCTTCGGATACCATCCGACACTCAGGAATTCTGGGGGTTATCCTCCATGGACTTCCCCGCTCCCCAGACAACGGCATTTCTCCGGCCTATTATTCAGCCTTTGACGTTCATGCCTCAGACTATTTGGATACCGCATGGAGTTATGACGATCCGCATAACAGCATGGGAAAAACTCTGGACAACTTCTTCTTCATCCTCGGAAGCAGATTGGAGAACACGGAGCTTTTTTCCGGCTATGTTCTCGAAACGGATGTCATCGGCCACTATGAAGATGAGGAAACCGTTGCGCAAAAGCTGCAAGCCATCTCCGCGCGCATGGACGACTTCGTTCGCCGCCACAAAAATTATCGCTTTATCTTCACTATTTATACGGACCACGGCTTGGACCATGTCCAAAAAAACCAAAGCCGCCTCCTCCGCCTGGAACCCTTGCTGCAAGAAACCGGCGTGCACGTGGCCTCTTCCTTTCAAGAAGGCCAAGCTTCACCCTTCCCTTGGGCCATCCCTATTGAGCATACACGTGTTACCTATGCCGCCTTGCATACCCTGCCCAGCCAAATCCCTGCCGTCTCACAACGCCTCTCAACCCATCCAAGTGTTGATTTGATCGTCGCACGCGCTTTCCAAACCCAAGGCGCCCCCGATAACCTCTCTTGGACCAACCTCTGGAAAAACGGCGTATGCATTGCACGTATAGGCTATAGCCCAACCGAAAACCGCTATTGGTTGTCCAGCGATACCCACCTGGAAACCCTCGACGTCGCCTTGGCCCCCCCCTCCTCCCCATGGCAAAGCTATAGCGACGAGGAATTGTTTCGTGCAACCCTCCACCGCCGCTATCCAGACTTGTTCTTCAGAGCACGCACCTCTCTGGAAGCCATTTCTGTCAAATACCCTGCGGATATTTTGGTCTCTTTTTCAACTCAATGGTTAATGCTGGGGTTTGACTTTCCTTTTGTCTCCAAAACAACTGGGAACGCCGGCTCCCATGGAGCCATGGACCAAAGCGGCAGCGAGGGCGCTTTGATCACCCAGGCGCCTCACTTGCCACCCGTTGTGCGTTCGGATGATTTCTTGAGCTTCTATCCGGAATTCCGCGAATGGATTGCTCGAAAAAACCTCTTGGGCCGCGAGCCCATGGCGCCCCTGCGCTATGAAGAAATTTTTCCTTGAGCGTATGCCTTAAAACTGGGAAAAAAACCAACCCCAAACAACTATGGGAAGTTGCTTGGGGTTATTTGAGAATAGAATAACCTCGAATAAGACATATGGCTCATATTTGCCTAGGCCAGAGACGCCGTCGAATTCGCCGCTCTCAATACCTCAGGCGCATTCTCCGCCGCCCCCTCATTCGTCTTGGAGTCAGGAATGCCTGCCCCACTCTTGCGAAACCGACAGAGGCTTTAGGCTGCGCGTGCCCATCCCTGCCTATGGAAAGCCCCAAAGGCCTCCACCCCTTCCTTGCCCATGTAGCGCTCCAGTTGTCTTTTGTCCGTTTTGAGAAGGTGGACAACAATCAGCCCATCCAGTGCATTGGAAAAAGACGGATCCAAGTTGAAGCGCAATATCGTGCCGCCCAGCTTCAAATATTGACGCATCAACACAGGCAATCCTTTGTCGACTTCAATATCTCCAAGCAAAGAGACAAGCTCTGCCTCATTGTCCGGCATCTGTTTCGCAAGCTCATGTATCCATGAAGCGCAACGAAAAGGAATGCGTGGGGCGACAAGTTTTGCCAATTCCTTATCGGGGTTTCTTCTCTCAAAAAATGCGGCCATCAGTTGGCGCGAAATGTTTTTGTAGTCGTTGGTTATGCTCACCGGGCCAAAGAGAATTTTATATTTTGGGAAACGAACGACATAGGTGGCAATGCCTTTCCATAGCAGCAAGAGCGGGGCATAGCTTTTTTGGTATTCGGCCGACACAAATGAACGCCCCATTTCCAATGCAGGGCCAAGACGCTCAAAAAAAATCGGCGCCAATTTGAAAAGCCTTGCCGTATACATGCCGCGTTGTCCCAGGCGTTGCAATATTTCGTCGCTGCGTCCCAGGCGATAGGCGCCCGCAATTTCACTGCGCTTCTGATTCCAGAGGAAGAGATGGGTATAATAACCATCAAACGCATCCATATCGTAGGCTTCTCCTGTCCCCTCTCCTACAAGCCTAAATGCCTGTTCACGCAAACGTGAAATCTCCCGAATGATGAGTGGCGTCTGTTCTGCCTGCGCATAGGCAACACTGAATTCGCCGCTTTCAAAAAGAATTTGGCTCTTTGGCAAGTGGTGCATTTCCATGGCCAGACTTTGTTGAAGCACGGGTGAAAGCAACGGTCTATGGCGAGCATTTGCTTTGCGCGAGAAAAGCGAAAATTTGGGTTTTGCTTTCTCTGTACGGCGATGCAAAATCAAACTGCGCATGCGAAGATAGTGCATGCAACGTTCATCATCTTCCAGGCTTTCTAGGTGTGACGCAGGGATGGGTTTGCCGATTTTAACACAAATTTGTTTGTCGCGTTTATTGGTCAACTCATGTGTAAGCATCGCCGTACGAAACCGGGGATGCAGAAGGCCCAACACATGAAAAAGAAGGCCATTGCCTCCACCGAAATAGACAGGCACAACGGTGGCTTGCGTATGTTTGATAAGACGCGCCACCTGTGTTGTCCATGTTCCCTCGTGGATTCCTGGAGGATGAAAACGCCAATGTGCAACATCTCCGGCAGGAAAAACGCCCAAAGTGCCGCCGCCACGCAAATGCGCCAAAGCATTTTTCAATGCGGCCATGTTGTTATAGGGAGACGAAGCCCGCGCATAAGGGTCAACCAACAACAAGAGTTCGTGCAACTCACGCACACGGCCCAGCATATGGTTGGCCATGAGCTTGACGTCTGCTCGACGTGAAAGCAGGATGTCACCCAAAATCAACCCATCCAGAGCTCCATAGGGGTGGTTGGCAACAACCATCAACGTTCCCTCTTTGGGAATGCGTTGCAAGTCCTCTTGTGAGACAGAATAGCTGACACCAAGCTTTTGCAGCGCATGCGAGATAAAGCTGATCATATTCTCGCTGGAGGACAGATCACAATAGATCTGCTCCAGTTTGTTCAGACCGAACAGTTTGTCCAAAGGCGTGCGCAACGCCCAGAGGGCGTCTGTGAAGAGACTTCTTTCTGTGCTTTGTGGAAACAATCGAAAGCTGTTTTCAACTTTTCCTGGAATTTCCTGTCTTGAAAAATTTCTGCGTTCCAAACGTGCTTGTGTGTGCATGTTGGGTTCTCTAATGCGTCCGCATGGCTGGCATGTTGCGGGACGACAACATTTTGGCGGCGGGGTTTTGGGAATATAAAAAAAGCCGCTCTAAAAGAGCGGCTTGGGTGAGAAGTGCTGGGGTCATTCATTAGCCTCCGAGGACTTGAAGGGCGCGTTCATAATAGGCTTGGCGATCTGCCAACCCATTGGTGCCGCCGTTGATTTTCCGGGTAATCCCCAAGAAATCTCCCTTATCCGCCAACTCATTGAGTCCACGTGTCGTCCAGAACCATGCCGCAGTACGGAAGCCCACATCCGGATCCGCCGCACGCTCAGGGTTGTTGACCAAGTCGATTCCCAAGGCATCGCTTGCCGCTTGGTAATTGGCGCGTCCGGTCAACTGAATAGGGCCGCGCCCTTTGAAACGCTCGCCGTCGCCCGGCTGCGTATTGCCGAGATCCGCGCGGCCTTCATAGGCCTTTCCTGAGGCAATTTCCTCCATATATCTAAACTCGCCAGACTCGTGTGCAAGTTGCGCAAGAAAAGCGGCTTGGCGTTCTGGCGTATCAATATTTGCCTCGGCCATCGCTTTGTTGAGATAGGGCAGATAGGCTTCTGCTTTTTCTAGGCTTAGGTTAGGCATGATCTGCCGAAGTTGTTCAACACTCACCCCGTTGGTGGACGCCGTATCCGAACTCGGATCTATACTGTCCGCCTTCTTGTTCTCTTTGACACGTGCTTCATCTATATTCGCCTTTGCCATTTCCAAGTCTGTTTTGCTGATTTTGCCGTCGCATTTGCCGTTTTTCATGCTTTCGAGTTGATCAAAAGCACTCGGGTTATCGAGGAGAAACTGACAGGCATCGCGCAGCTTCGGAGAGCAATCCTTGTTTCCCACAGCCGCTTTCAAGTCGTCTTTGCTGATTTTGCCGTCTTTATTAACATTCGGGTTCCACCACTTTCTTCCGGCAGTATCAAGTAAGTCAAAATTCTTAGAAAGTTGGTCGACGGCATTCATATACTGGCTATCCGTGCTCCAGTCCTTCTTTGCCGCCGCTGAATTCGCTGCTGTCAATGCCACAGGCGCATTCTCCGTCGCATCCTCAGGCAGGGAAACATCCGGCATAGGGGGAGGGGGTGTTACCAACCCCCTCTTATCCTCCGGTAAGCCAATATTCGGCATAGGAGGAGGTGGCGTCACTAACCCTCTCCTATCCCCTGGTAGGCCAATATTCGGCATAGGGGGTGGGGGTGTTAGCAACCCCCTCTTATCCTTCGGCAACAAAAAAGGAAGCGTTGGTTTGGATGTGTTTTTTTCAAACCCATCGCTGATTCGCTTCTTTAAGTCCGCCATATTTTTCGGCTTATTCTCCATATTGCGAACATTCGGAAGTTTTGCGTTGTTGATTCTGTTTTTGGGTATGTGGATGGCCATGTTTTCTAACTCCTTTAAAGAAAATCTAAAAAATGTATGCCCCCCAATAAATGGCTACCCTTGAAACCCACCTGGCAATACCTTTGATTACATTATCCTCTTTTGACATACAAAGTTGCTAAACAGGCGTAAAAAAACATAGAAGCTGTTAACATGTTTAAAATATTAAATTTATTTTTCGGGGTTTTAAAATCCCCACCTTGCACCCACTGGGAACCCAGGCAAGGGAAGGCGGCTTTTGGGGCAAACGCTCCATGGGGTTTTCCCAAAGAGGTGTTGGCGGGGGTTATTTCCCATTTTATTTATAAAACATATTTTTCTTTTCTATTGCTTTTTGTAACTCTTTTATATTTATGGCACTGCGAGGCAGATCGTTCAGATCATTATCCGTCACCATCATCGCGCCGAGATGGTTGGTTGTGGCGATGATGTTTTCAAATATAAAGCCATAATTCACATGATCTCCAACAATGTGAGGATATCTGCTTGTGGTCTCATATAGATCATAGCCTATGCTAAAGTCAGTGCTTGGGTTCTCCACCCCCAAATAGCGTTTCATGAATGTAGGGACGATGTCATAATGTGTCGTCATATGCGAGAAATGCTTGCTCTGCTTCATGCCGGGCTCATAGATTATCAGTGGAATATGGATTTGCCATTTTGAAAAATTACCACCGTGCCCCCAATAATTTTTTCGACTTTCATTAAATTCCTGGCCATGATCTCCAGTGATAACAATAACAGTATTATCCATCAACCCATGGTTTTGAACATATTCCAATAATATTCCTATTTGCTGATCTACTTGATAGACACAGTTTCGATATAGATTGAAAAACGGCTCGGGGTTTGTATCGTTTTTCAACGTCAAATAATTGGCTTCCGTCCATGAGGGTTGGAACTTCAAATATTCTTTCGGCAGGGATATGGCATGAGGCAAATCATAGAAAACAAAACTAAAAAAGGGCTTTTTTCCTTTCCATTCATTCATGTGCTCTATGGCCAACTGTGTGATTTTTTGATCTCTTTCAAATGCCGTATTCCCTTCAATTCGTGAATGGACATGAGGCGCTTTCCTAAACAATATCTCGTGAAAAGGAGGGGCGGGAAGTGTTCCGCTGGGAAATACTTGTATGGCATAATTTCGGTTAACGAGTTGTTCTATCAACACAGGCGATTTTTTTGAAGCGCCAAAATCAGTTTGATAACTCAGTGGCAATCCAAAAAAAATACCGAAAAGACTCCCCCTTGTCCCATTGCTTGAGCTGTTATGGTTTGAAAAATATTCATATTGCGACGCCAGGCGATATATGTTGGGAGTGCTAACACTGTCAAAAGCTTTTGGATTCCATGAGTCGATAGCAATGAATAAAATATTATGGTTGGGTATAAAATCTTTCACAACAATTGGGTGAATGGGATAAGCAATATCTGAACCATATGTGTGGGTGGCTTTCAGGCGATCTATTTCGTCTTGGGCTGAAATTCCCATCTTTTCCAGAAATCGATTCATTCTCAGTGGAAAAAAATAAGGAAGCGCCATCGCAGCTTTTTGTATGCTGGGTTGTCGAAGCGCGGCAGCAAAAGCATGCCCGAGATGTGAAAAAAGCACACAAATGATGAGACAGATGCTGATGGCTATTATCTGTTTTTTCCTGGGTCGCCTGCTCCATTTTTTGGCAAACAAAAAAACAAGCACATAGGGCAGGATTGCTGCGAAAATAATGAACAGAGCAAACTGAATATAGAGTTTGGTCTCAAATACAAAAGTTTCTTTCCCAGCATGCAAAATCAATTCCACCACAAAGCCGTTGATGTGAAACCGATAGAAACTAAATACGAAAACATTCAGAATTAAAATGGTTTGAAGTACAACACCCAACACAATAAAAACAATGGATGGAATTTTATGGCTTTTGAGGACAAAGGAAAATGGGACATAAATTAACAAATATAAAACCAATGCAAATAAGGAGGCATGCCCTAATGATGTTGGAATATAATATATCCATGAAAGCCAATCGGTATCAATGTTACACTTTAATAGATTGATGATAAAAACGATAAAACCCAAAAAACCAGCCCCCATAAAAAGAAAAAAACCATGCCTGTTCTTTTCTTTTTTGGTTTCCAATATTGCCATGTCATCTGTCATTATATTACCTTTTGGGGGCTCTCCACAACCGAACCTCTGTCTGCCATGGGGGGCAAAATGCCAGCCCGTACAAGGGGCCTCAGCGGAAGTCTACGAAAAAACCTCGGGGGGTTGGAGGAAGCCACTCAAGCGCATTCACCCTATAAAAAACCAAAACTCCACAAAGCCGTTGAAGCTTTGCGGGGCCTCGTAAAACCTCCACACCATGCACGAGATGGGACTCGAACCCATATGGCCCGTTGAAAGGCCCGCGGATTTTAAGTCCGCTGCGTCTACCTATTTCGCCACTCGTGCTTCTGCCTGCTCCTTTGCTCTGTGCTGAATATGGGAGGGGGCTGCAAAATACAAGAAAGGAAGCCAAATTCGTTGGGGGGGGGAGAAAGGAGGCTACCCCCCCTGCCCTATGAAACCTTAGAGTATGCCTTTTTTATGCAAATGGTTTTCAATACGTGCATGTACATTCCCAACCTCCAGGGGGAGGGGGTTACCCGTAAGGCTAAGGAAAGCATCCAAATAGGATTGGGCTAGGGAAATACGTATGTCATCCGGAATGGGGGGAATAGGCCCATTCCCCTGGTAGTGCATTTCCTCCAACAACCAGCGACGCAGGTTTTCCTTGTCGAGCATTTCCTGGGGGAGCCCCTTGGCAAAACGCTCCTCATAACTTTGCTTGCGCCAATAGCGGCTGGAGTCCGGCGTATGCATTTCGTCAATGGCCAAAAGCCGCCCCTGCGCGAGGCCAAACTCATATTTGGTGTCGACAAGAATCAGCCCGCGCTGCGCGGCCAAAGCCTGGCCTGCCGCAAACAAAGTCAGCGCCGCTTCCTTGGCCTCGGCAAAGTGTTTGGCCGACATACGTCCGCTGGCGACGACGTCTTTTTCTGAAATGGGCAAGTCATGCTCGCCTGAGGCCGCCTTTGTCGAGGGGGTCAGCAGGGGGGTTTCAAAGGCCTGGTTGAGTTGGAGTCCAGGGGGGAGGCCTAGGGCATAGGGGTCTATACCCTTAACATAGTCACGCCATAGGCTGCCCGTCAAAAACCCCCTTACCACAAACTCTATGGGAAAGGGCTCCGCCTTGCTCACCACACTTACACAAGGGTCCGGGCTGTCGATGAGATGGTTGGGCACCCACTGGCGCGTATGTTGAAACCAGAAGACGGAGAGTTGGTTGAGCAAGTCCCCTTTGAAGGGCAAAGTGGTCAGCACCTTGTCAAAGGCCGAGAGGCGATCCGTCGACACAATAACGAGACAGTCCTTGCGGGCATAGACGTCGCGCACTTTGCCGCGGTAGAGGCTGCCGAGTTGAGGCCACTGGGTTTTCTCCAGGGTAAATTCCAGTTGTCTGCGCAGGGTTTCGGTAGTCATAGGCATAAGGTAGGGGTGAGGGCCCAGGGACACTACCCGAAATGCCCGGCTTTTCGCAAGACACGGTTGGGCTACCCTAAAACCGTCTGGGGGGGGGTTATGTTGAATGAAGTGCAGAGATCTGCCTCCATACCCCATTGGACAGGGGTATGCTTCATTTAACCTAAAACCGGCCTAGAAGGCGGCCGCCGCCAAGGAGACGAAGGCGGGGTTCAGCCTCAAACTGCCTTCCACATAGGCGGCGGCATAGGGCGACCGTGTCACCCTCTGCAAGTTGACTTCACCCTTCACCTGCCATTGCGTCAGCAGACTCAAAGCCAGGCAGCGCGCAACGTCGCGCTCCGACAAGCCCCCCCACGCCTCCCGAGGGACGTCGCTCCAACTTTCCCTGCGCTCGTCCAGCTTGAGAGAAAGCTCCACAAATTCCTCTTTGGGTGCCAATTCCGAAGGCTCCTCCTTCAACTCGGCTTCTTCCTTGGGCGCCATTTCCGCAAACGCTTCTTTGGCCTCCAACTCCGAAGGCGCTTCCTTGGGCGCCATTTCAGTTTCCCTCAAGCAAAGCAAAGGCTCCGCAGGGCCTTCCTTGGCCACAAAACCCGAGGGGGAGGAGAGGGGGAATAGCGGCTGTATATAGGAGGGGTTGAGGGCCTGCTCCCGGGCCTGGCCCAGCAAGGCCTCCCAGAGGGCCTGCCGTGTGGACAGAGACTCATATTCCAGCATTTCCACAGGGGAAATGAGGACTTTCTCCAAAGAAAGGGGGGAGACCTCTCCCCCCTCCTCGCAGGCCCACAGCCCGCAGGCAAGCAGCGCCAGCCATGTCATTCTTCGTCGCAACACACGCATAAGCATACAGAAAGATGAAGACATAAGCCAGAAAAACAACCGATGTATACAGGTCTTCCCACGCCTAGCCCCGCTTTGGCAGCAGACTTAGAAACCAAACCCCGCTAGAGTGTGCCTCATGTGGCCCCCCCTGCTGATATGCCATCACCTACAGTGCGCAGAAAACCTGGGCGCCATTGCGCGTTTGTTGGGCAATTTCGGTTTTTCGGGCTGCCGTCTTTCGCAGCCCTGGGTGAAGGACTGGGAGGGGGCCCGCCGTGTAGCCGTAGACGCAGTAGGGTTACTCGATACATTTAGGGTAGTTTCTAATTTAGAAGAGGCCCTTAAAGACGTCAGCTATGCCATAGGCACCAGTTTCCGCAGCGAGGTAGGCAGGAGGAAAGCGCTGAGCCCCGAGGAGGGGGCCAAACGTCTATGGGAGCGCCACAGGGGTGGAAAAGTAGCCTGGGTATTCGGCGGGGAGCGCCGCGGCCTCTCCGACGAGGAGTTGTCCCTCTGCCAGGAGTTTGTCTGCATTCCCACCCCCGGCGCCAAGCCCTCGCTGAATTTGGCCCAGGCGGCGGCCATATGCCTTTTTTTGAGTGCCCAGCAAGGCCAGACGCCCCCCCAAACCCATGAGGAGGCGCGGGCCTCCCTGGGGGTTTTGTACAGGCTTCGGCAAAAAATGCACCAGGCTTTGTTGGCTGCGGACTTCCTCAACCCGCAGGCCCCCGGCTATGTATTGGAGGAGTTGTGGCAAAGCCTGGCCCGCGCCGAGCTTTCCCAAAGGGAGGCCGAGTTATGGCTTAATGCGTTTAAGCACATAGAGCGTCAGGGCCCTAGCGGGGGACTACCGGAAGGGGGCTAAGGGGGGTGGGGGGTATAGCTTCTGCCCTCCTCTCCCCTACCCTCCTCTGCCCTCTCAACCCTACCCCCCCTCAACCCTATAGAAACCCAGAGTGAGGTATGTAAATATGCTATACTCTACCCCTCCCTAGGCGTGTAGCCCTAAGCTGTCGTTTTCCTCTTTATTTGGAAAGAAGCGATGAAACTCTGTTTATTGAAGTGGGCAAAAGTGGTGGGGGCGGCCGGGCTGTTGACTCTGTCGGCTTGCATAAAGTCCCCTACGGCTTTGGAGCTTTGCCAGGTGGACAAGAAGGCTCCTGAGTCACTGGAGCGGTGTCGGCAGGCTGCGGGAGGAGGGGACGTCCAAGCGCAATACCGTCTTGGGGAATTATACGCCGAGGGCCGGGGTATAGAGAAGGATGAAGCGGAAAGCTTCAAGTGGATGAGGGCGGCGGCGGAGGGGGGGCATACGGCAGCGCAATACGCGCTGGGGGAATGCTATTTAAAAGGCCGAGGTGTGGAGAGGGACAAAGACGAGGCGGCGGAGTGGTTGAAGAGGGCGGCGGTGAAGGGGCACATAGAAGCGCAATACGTCCTTGCCGAATGCTATTTCCAGGGTTGGGGGGTAGAGAAGAACGAAGGGGAGGCGGTGAAGTGGTTTAGGAGGGCAGCGCGAGCGGGGCATGCCCAAGCGCAATTCATGCTTGGGGCGATGTACCACGACGGGTTTAGTGATCCATTTAGCCTGGAGACAAAAGATGATTTTGAGGCAGCAGAGTGGATGAGGAAGTCCGCGGAGCAGGGGGATGCGGGGGGGCAATTCCTCCTAGGCTGGTGGTATTTTAACGGCATAGGCCTCAAGGAGGACGAGGCGGAAGCAGCGAAGTGGATGAGGAAGTCCGCGGAACAAGGCCATGCCTATGCGCAATACAACATCGGTTGGATGTATGCCGTAGGCCGCAGCGTACCCGAAGATGAAGCCCTGGGGATGAAGTGGATAAAGGCGGCGGCGGATCAGAAATACGAATGGGCCAAGGAGATGCTTGCGACTTTTGAAGAGATGCAGCGGCTGAAGAAAGCGGCCCGCAAGGGGGACGTGGAATCGCAATACCTTCTCGGAAAAATGTATGCCCGGAATGCGACTTTGGAAGGCAAAGAGCACAGTGAGCCCAAGGCGTTGAAGTGGTTCAAAATGGCGGCCGAGGGGGGCCATGCCGAAGCGCAATATGCCCTTGCCGAATGGTACTTCTATGGTTTGGGGCTAGAGAGGGACGAAGGGGAGGCGGCAAAGTGGGTGAAGGCGGCAGTGGCGCAGGGGCATGAGGAGGCGCAGGAAGTTCTCAAAGGGCTGGAGGAATGGAATCAACTCAAGGAGGGGGCGCGGCGGGGGGATGTGGAAGCGCAATACCAATTTGGGATGGCTCAAACCCAAGGCAAGAAGACAAAGGAGAAGGCGGAGCAGGCCCTAAAGTGGATAAGGGCCTCAGCCGAAGGGGGCTATGCGGACGCGCAGCGGCAGCTTGGGCTGTGGTATTTGGACAGCCAGGGGGAGGAGGAGAAAGCGGAGGGGATGGCGTGGTTAAGGAAGGCGGCGCAGGGGGGGAACAGCGAAGCGCGCTACACGCTTGGCCAGTGGTATTTTAACGGTGAGCAAGGGCTAAAGGAGGATGAGAAGGAAGGCCTCAAGTGGCTGAGGGCGGCAGCGGCGCAGGGCTACCCGGGGGCGCAGTCCTTTTTTCAGAAGCTGAAAGAAGTGGAGCGACTCAAAAAAATGGCGTTGAAGGGGGACGTGGAGACGCAGCGCAAGCTTGGGGAGACATACCTCTATGGTTGGGGAATAAAGGGGAACAAGGCGGAGGGGCTAAAGTGGCTAAGGGCAGCGGCGCAAGGGGGTCATACCGAGATGCAATACACGCTAGGCCAGTGGTATTCCGAAGGCAACCACGGGCTAAAGCTGGACGAAGCGGAAGCGATGAAGTGGATGGCCCTGGCGGCGAAGCGGGGGCACAAGGGTGCGCAGCAAGCGTTTGAGGAAATGAAGGCGTTGAAGCGACTCCAGGAGCGGGTGAAGAAGGGGGACAAGGAAGCGCAACACGCGCTGTCCGCGAAATACTTCTATGGCCAAGGGGTGAAGAGGGACGAGGCGGAGGGGCTAAAGTGGCTAAGGGCGGCAGCGGAGGGGGGGCGTCTGGAAGCGCAACACGAGCTGGGCAAAAAATACGCTCAGGGTTGGAATATGAAGCAGGACGAGGCGGAGGGGTTGAAGTGGATGAGGGCAGCGGCGCAAGGGGGGTATGCGGAGTCACAACACCTGCTTGGGCAGTGGTATTTCCATGGCTGCTACGGACTCAAAGCAGACGAAGCGGAAGGGCTGAAGTGGATTTCCCTGGCGGCGCAGCAGGGCCAGCAAGCGGCGCAGAATTTTCTTGAAGAGGCAGCGCAGAGGGAGCGGCTGAAGGCAGCGGCGCAGCAGGGGGACGTGGAGGCGCAACATGCGCTTGGCGAGAAATACCTCTACCCTCAATACCATTATGACTACGTGGAGAAACCGAATACAGCCGAGGCGTTGAAGTGGCTAAAGGCGGCGGCGGAGGGGGGGTATGCAGAAGCGCAGCAAACGCTGGGCTGGGGGTATTTCTATGGCATTTTGGGGGAAGAGGATGAAGTGGAGGGGCTGAAGTGGATGAGGGAGGCGGCGCGGCAGGGGGACCTGCGTGCGCAGGAGATGCTTTTGGACATGGAAGAAACGCAGCAGTTGAGGGCGGCGGCGCAGCGGGGGGAAGCCGAAGCGCAATATACGCTTGGGAAAGGCTATTTCCATGCCCGGGCATTGGGGGGGGATTTAGGGAAAATGATAAAGTGGCTGAACCTGGCGGCGCAAGGGGGGCATGTGAAGGCGCAATACCTGCTTGGGCAGTTATACCTTGAGGGTGAGAAGATAGAGTTTGAGGATAGAGATATAGAGTTTGAGGATAGCGACATAAAACCCAAGGGTAGGACTCTAAAAGATGTAGCAGCGGGGCTAAAGTGGATAAGGGCGGCAGCCGAGGGGGGCCATGCCAAAGCGCAAGCCTACCTCGGGCATATGTATTTTGAAGCTAAGTTTCTAAAGAAGGATAAAGAAGAAGGCCTTAAGTGGCTAAAAGAAGCAGCCCAAGGGGGGGATGTGAAGGCGAAGGAATTTTTAGAGAGGATGAAAGAATATGAGGAGTGAGGGGTTTCGCCTGCGGCGGGCTTTTAAAAACAATTCTTCTGCCCTCCCGGGCGGGGTTATTGGTGCTGGGCCTGCGGCCCGGCTGTTTCCTTTTTTCGAGCGTTGTTTTTTTCTCCCTTTGAATGTTTCTCTTCGCCCCTAGCGGGGCAGCTTTCTTTCCGCCTCCGGCGGCAGTAGGTTTCGCCTACCGGCGAGTCACTTTCTTTTGCATGCGCAAAAGAAAGTAACCAAAGAAAAACCACTCTCCGAGGGCCCCTTAGCGGGGAGCCAAGCCTCACTCGCAACCCCTTTCGAGCTTCCCACAGTTCGTTTGCATCAGAAGGGGCCGTGTACACTGTGCTAGGCTGAAACGTGTCAGCACAGTCCTTTGCAAGCCCTCATTCGGTTGCACTGTCAGCCTCAACCAGAGCTTCGTCAGCCTCAACTTGAGCTTCGTCAGCCTCAACTTGAGCCTCGTCAGCCTCAACCAGAGCTTCGTCAGCCTCAACTTGAGCCTCGTCAGCCTCAACCAGAGCCTCGTCAGCCTCAACTTGAGCCTCGTCAGCCTCAACTTGAGCCTCGTCAGCCTCAACTTGAGTCTCGTCAGCCTCAACTTGAGCCTCGTCAGCCTCAACTAGAGCCTCGTCAGCCTCAACCAGAGCCTCGTCAGCCTCAACTTGAGCCTCGTCAGCCTCAACCAGAGCCTCGTCAGCCTCAACTTGAGCCTCGTCAGCCTCAACTTGAGTCTCGTCAGCCTCAACTAGAGCCTCGTCAGCCTCAACCAGAGCCTCGTCAGCCTCAACTTGAGCTTCGTCAGCCTCAACCAGAGCCTCGTCAGCCTCAACTAGAGCCTAGGCGACGAAGTTTTTGGCTCGGGCGACTTACTCTATCTTCGGCAACACGGGCACCGTCACCGCTTCGTCAGCCTCCTCCTCCTTTTCCTCCTAAGCCTAAGCGTATTACGCAAAAATTTGGTGAACCGGTGAAGCCCTAACCCTTAACTTTGGGGGCATCTTTCAAAGGGCTCTGCTGACACGTTTCAGCCTAGCACAGTGTACACGGCCCCTCCTGATGCAAACGAATTAAGGGAAGCTCGAAAGGGGTTGCGAGTGATGCTTGGCCCCCCGCTAAGGGGCCCTCGGAGAGTGGTTTTTCTTTGGTTACTTTCTTTTGCGCATGCAAAAGAAAGTGACTCGCCGGTAGGCGAAACGGAGCGGAACGTGTGAGGCGGGAAAGCAAAGCTTTCACGACTCATGAAGTGGAGCGGAGTTAAACGAGCGAAGCGAGTTTCAACCTGCAGCGTCCGCGCAGCGGAAAAGCCCGGGCCGCAGGCCCTGCAACAAAACCCCGCCCGGGGGGGCGAAAAAATATTTTACCCCCCTAGAATGGGAAAAGAAATGCTTTTAACCCCCTGCCCGGAGGGCAAATGAACCACCTCCCATATAGAATATAGCTTCCGCAGGAAACTTTCTAACCCACTCACCTGAAGCACCTCCTCTATCTCCTCCCCTTCTTCCATCTCTTCATAATTCCCACCCTCTGAAAGCTTTGCCTGCGCCCACGGGTACCCCCGCCGCGCTGCCGCCTTCAACCACTTCCAAGCTTCCGCTTCATTCCTCTCTCCCCCAACACCATAAAAATAAATTTCCCAAAGCATGCTTTGCGCCTTTATGTGCCCCTGCGCCGCCGCTGCCTTCAGCCACTTCAAACCTTCCACCGTGTCCGGCTCTTTCCCCCAACTCCTATAATGCCATTGCCCTAACTCGAATTGCGCTGGCCCATAGCCCCCCTCCGCCGCTAACTTTAAACGCCTTAGGGCCTCCCCTGTGTCCTCCGCTACCCCTTCCGCATTGAAATATTTCTGCGCAAGCTCATATTGCGCCGCCATGTCCCCCTCCTGCGCCAACTCTTGGAGTCGCTTCACCTCCTCCACTTTCTCAAGAAACTTTTGCGCCCTCCAGCTCCCCCCTTCCACCGCCCGCTTCACCCACTTCTCCCCCTCTACTTCGTCCTTCTTCACCCCGCGGCCTTCATAATAACTCTTGCCTAACTCGAAATAGGCCTCCTCCTCCCCCTCCTCCACCGCTGCCTTTAACCGCTTGAATGCCTCCGTACTTCTCCCCCTCTCCTCAAAAAATTCCAGCGCCTTCTTCTCCCCTTCCTCCGCTGCCAGCTTCAGCCACTTCAACCCCTCCGCTTCGTCCTTCTTCGGCCCTAGGCCTTTCATATAATATAGGCCTAACTGGGCTTGCGCCTCCACGTCCCCCCCCTCCCCTGCCTTCCTTAACCACTTCTCCGCCTCCGCTTCGTCCCTCTTTACCTCCTGGCTACTCAAATAGAGGTGTCCCAATGTACTTTGCGCATCCGTGTCGCCTTCCTCCGCCGCCTTCTTCAACAAGCGCAAGCCTTCCGGCTTGTCTCTCTTTGTGCCTATGCCCCCCAAATAGAGACGCCCAAGCAGCCACTGCGCCTTCACATGCCCGCCTGCCGCCGCTTGCTGGGCCCACTTGAAAACCTCTTCAAAATTCTCCACGGCGCCCTCGCCTCCTGTGTGGGCCATAGCCAGACGGTATTGCGCCTCTGTGTCCCCCTCCTGCGCCAATGCCTTCAACCCCTCCACCACCCCCATCCACCGGAGCGTGCGCTGCGCGGCTTCGCTCCCTTGCGCCGCTGCCTTTTCATACCATTGCTTGGCTTGGCCAACTTCTCCTTCAAGGAAATATTTCTCGCCCAGCTTATGTTGCGCCTCCATATGCCCCCCCTCGGCCGCCTTCTTTAGCCACTTTCTCCCCCCCTCCTCGTCCTCATTGGCCCCTAAGCCTCCTAAATACCTTTGGGCCAGCGCGTATTGCGCCTCCATATGCCCCCCCTCCGCTGCCGCCTTCGTCCACTTCTCCCATTCCCCTTTCTTCCCCTCCACTCCTTCTGAGTTAAAATAATATTCCCCTAGCTGGTATTGCGCTGGAATGTCTCCCTCGGCCGCCGCTGCTTCCAGCCGCTGCTGCTTCTCTATGGCTTCAACAAGCTTTTGCGCCCCCTCATTCCCTTGCGCCGCCGCCTTCTTCCACCACCTCAAGGCTTCCGCTTTGTTTTCTTCCAGCATACGGCCGTTATAGTGTTGCCAGCCCAACGCATATTGCGCTTGGGCCTCCCCCTTCTGCGCCGCCGCCTCCATTTGCTTCAATTCCTCCAGCCTGGAAAGAATTTCTTGCACCCCCCACCCCCCACGCTTCGCTGCTTTCCTAAACCACTTCGCCGCCTCTGCCCTGTCCTTCTTCAGCCCCTCCCCTTGGAGGTAAAGCCACCCAAGCTTTGCCGTCGCTTCCTCATGCCCCCTCTCCGCCGCCTTCCTGTAGTATTTCGCCGCCTCTGCTTTGTCCTTCTTTAGCCCTTCACCTTTGGAATACCTCTGGGCTAACTCATATTGCGCCTCCCTGTCCCCTCCGTCCGCCGCCGCTTTGTAGTATTTCGCCGCCTCTGCCTCGTCGGCCTCTAGCCCCCAACCCCGGCTATACCTCTTGGCCAACTCTTGCTGCGCCCCCCTATGCCCCTTCGCCGCCGCCGCCTTTAGCCACTTTGCCCCCGCCGCTTCGTCCCTCTTCACCCTGTCGCCTTCTAAATACCTTTTGCCTAACTCATATTGCGCCTTCACATGGCCCGCTTGCGCTGCCGCCTTCATCCACTTCTCCCCGGCGTCGTCGTCCCACTCTACCCCGCGGCCATGGAAATATTGCTCGGCCAGCGCATATTGCATGGCCGCATTCCCCCGCGCCGCTGAGTTTTGCAGACGCTGCGCGTTTTGCAGCTTTGCAAACATTTCCTTGGCTTCCTTGTGCCCCCTCCCCGCCGCTAACTTCAGCCACTTCATCCCCTCCGCTTCGTCCTTCTCTAGCCCCCTGCCCTTGGCATAGCTTTCGCCAAGTTCATATTGCGCATTCACATGCCCCGCCTGCGCCGCCTTCTTCAACCACTGGAGGCCTTCTGCTTTCTTTGCGTCTTCACAACAACATTTGAAGTATTGGTAGCCCAGCGTGTATTGCGCTTCTATACGCCCCCCTTCCGCCGCTAACTTCAGCCACTTGAAGGCCATTTCCACGTCATAGAGTCCTTGCTTAAAAAGAGGCCACTCTTCAATGAGAGGTTTTGTTGCCTCCTTCTCTTCTTCCTCGTCCTTTTCCTTGTCTTCTTCATCGTCTTCTTCCTCCCACGCTTCAGCGGGTGCTTGGAGCTCTTCGCTTTCAAGCGCATCCCTCTGGGAATGTATCTCCCAGAGACGGTATTGCGCCTTTGTGTCCCCTCCTCGGGCTTGCTGCCTTAGGTGACGCACCTTCTCCAGCTTTGGAAGCATCTTCTGCGCAGGCAAATGCCCCCTCGCCGCCGCCTTGCCCATCCACTTTTGCCCCCCCACTTCGTCTTCCTGTGTCCCTAGGCCTAAAAAATACCATAGGCCCAGCGTGTATTGCGCCCCTAACTCCCCCCCCTCGGCTGCTCGCTTCATCCACTTTTCCCCCTGCGCCTTCTCCTCCTTCCCCTCCCTGGGCTTCTTTGAGTCCCCTTCTGGGCCATAAAAATACCAGTGGGCCAGGGTGTATTGGGCTAGCCTATGCCCACCCCCCGCTGCTAACTCCATCCACTTGAGGGCTTCTGCTTTGTCTTTCTCCACCCCATGGCCATTAAAATACCGCGCGCCTAGCCCATATTGTGCCGCTGCCTCCCCCGCTTGGGCCGCCTCTTGGAGGCGTTTTATTTCCTTTAACTCCAAAAGCCCTTTCTGCGCCTTCTTGTGGCCCTGCGCTGCCGCCGCTTCCATCCACTTGAAGGCCTCGGCTTCGTCCTTCTTCAGCCAACAGTTGCAGGAATACCAGGTGGCCAGCGTGTATTGCGCCTCGGCATGCCCCCCCTTGGCCGCCAGCTTCATCCATAACTCTGACTCGGCCGCGTCCTCCTTGTCTATAATAAGGCCACAAGAATACCTCCTGTCATAGGCTTTCCCCAGCGTGTATTGCGCCTCCACGTGCCCACCCCGCGCCGCCTTCCTCAGCCACTTGAGGGCCTCCACCTTGTCCATACGTATGTCGGAAGTCTCATTAAAATCCTCGTCATGCATTTCCCATAGCCGGTATTGCGCCTCCACGTACCCCCCCTCCCCTGCTAACCTCGTCCACCGGAGGGCCTCCCCCCCATCCTGCTTGAGTCCCCTCCCTTTTGCATAGGCCTCCCCTAAGCGGTATTGCGCTTCCACATGCCCCCCTAACGCCGCCCGCCTTAACCACTTCACCGCTTGGGCTTCATTCTCCCTAGGGCCTTTCTCCTCCTCTAATGCTTCCTCCTCCTCTTCCCCCTGAAGGCCCTTACCCTCCTCGGGGCCTTGCTTCTCTATATAGGCCAGGGCGAGACGGTATTGCGCCTCCACTTCCCCCCGCTCCGCCGCCTGTTGAAGCTGTTTTAGCTGCCTGTCGCCCTCTTTTGGGGAAACTTCCAGTGCGGAAGGAGACTTGAGGCAGGCCAACAGGGGGAATATGGCTGCTAGGCATATTCCGTTTAAAAGCTTTAATGGACGGGGGTTCATAGCTTCCTTCTCATAAAAACAAAGTGGGTATGAAGACAATGGGCACCCAATAGCATGTTGGGGGATGTTTGCATACCTTGCAGGGGGGGGTTCTCTTGGGCCTGCGGCCCGGCTGTTTTTAAAAACAATTCTTTCGCCCCGCGGGTGACATGCCAAGAATAGTCGACATTATGTCATGTTTTTTGACATAATGTATCTGATTTTCTTGACACTATGTCCGGTTTTTTTGACACACTGTGTCGCGTTTGCTTGACATGTCATGTTTGGTTGACATTTTATCTTGTTTTCTTGACACCCCGTCTGCCCGGGCAGAAGCAAGCTTTTCAAATTCCCCTCCATGGGAGCGTGCGGGGGCTTGGCATGGCGGAAAAGTCATCCACATGTCACGAGGAGTTTGCCTGATGTTGCTTGCATATTCTGCCATACCCTCTTCGGCACCAAAGCTGCCAGGGAGGCATGTCGCCCATCTCAAAAAAGGACCCAAGGAGAAAGCTAAATGCACTATTTTGTTGAAAATAAAACGAAAAACGCAAGGAGGTCTCTGTTGTGCGTATTTTCGATAATGCTCGGCATGGCTGTGTGTGGCGGCAGTGCAGCAGCAGCGGACATTGAGTTGATGTCCCTGAGCCGGACCACCGCTACCGCGGCCGAAGCGGGCAATCAATTCACAGCGGATTCCGGTATTTATGCCGATGTTTCCAACTTGACTGCATGGAGTGACAACACACAAAAGGCCGTCGGCGGCACGGGAAGAACCCCTATTGTTTTTAACAACGCTCAAACGACCGGAGGATGGAAACCCATCAGCGTCGCGGGCCTTGACAATGCCGATGCGTTTCAAATCCAATTCTCAACCCTCGGTTATGAAAACATCCGTTTCACTTGCACCCAAAAATCCACCGGAAGCGGTCCAAACGCATTTTTGCTGGCCTATAGCATCGGAAACCCTGAAGGGCCCTATACCCTTATAGCGAATTCTGAAACAGGCACCAACGGGATACCTGCCATAACCCGAATGAGCAACGACACCTATGCGGCTTTGGTCGCCTCTTATACCGATTTTGTCCTCCCCTCGGAAATGGACAATCAAACCGAAGTTTATCTTCGGGTTGTTTTCAACGGATTGACCACCTTGGGACAGAATGGAAACACATCCATCAACGACATTGTTGTTGTCGGTGATGAAAGCGGCAGCAACACCGTTGTGAATAAAACCGCGCTGAATGCACTTATATCCGAAGCATCTCAAAGGGTTGAAAGCGATTATACCGCTGGAAGCTGGGCGACATTTGCTGCGGCTTTGGCGAATGCACAAACCATTGCGCTGGAAAACGAAGCAACCCAGCAACAGGTGAATGCCGCAAGGGTTGCGCTGCAAGCGGCCATGAGTGCGCTGACACGCCCCGGCGACGTTATTGAGCTTATTGAATGGCCTGGAAGTCCTTCTGTGAGCGCTTGGGATCTAACGCCAACCTTTTTAGCCGATTCATCCGGTTTGGATTTCCACAATGGTCAGCTGTATGCCGTAGACAATGGGACGGGAACATTTTGGATATTGGATGTCGCGATGGATGGGAGTTTGAGTTTTGTACCAGGTTTTGAACACGGCAAGCGCGTGAATTTCAAGAGTGTTCAAAGCGCAAAAGGGCCGGATGCCGAAGGCATTACTGTGGATGCGGACGGGTTTGTATACATTGCTTCCGAGCGGGACAACAGCAGAAACAACATCAATTGGAACGTCATTTTGATGATAGATCCCCATGCCCCGGGAACCGTTTTGACGGCCTTGAGAGAGTGGGACATCACACAATCCTTGCCAAATGTTTCAGCGAATGCGGGCATTGAGGCGGTTGAATGGGTTTCCAATGCGGACGTCGCCGGCAAGCTTTTTGATCAAAACACAAATGCGCCCTTCAATCCCAGCAACTATCCAAACGCCATTGCAAACGGTGTATTCTTTGTGGCGCTTGAGGCCAACGGCCATGTGTATGCCTATGTCTTTTATGATGACGAAACCTTTGTGCAAATCGCCGACATCGACAGCAAGCTTGGCGGCGCAATGGCGCTGGATTATGACACCTATGAAGGCGTCCTCTGGGTTGTGGCAGACAATGGCTATGGCAACCGTGCAGCCATGCTAAGCTTCACAGGCCAATCCACCGTGGGCATCACTCACGTCAATCCTCCCGGCGGCTTGGATGTCAGCAAAAATTGCGAAGGATTTGCGATTGCAGAAGCAAGGTATACCCGGGACGGGCAAAGACCGGTATATCGTTTTGAGGACGGTGTTTCCTCCAGGGCACTAACCATCGGAAGCATCAACAGTGATTACCATGCCGTCAATAAAGCGGCTCTTGCTGCAGCCATTGAAGCAGCGCTTGGGAAAGCTGAAGCCGACCACACCCCAGCGAGTTGGGCAGAATTTGCGGCTGCACTCACAGAAGCTCAACACGTTTTTGCGGATGCAAATGCCACCCAGTCACAGGTTGACGCGGCAGCAGCGCGTTTGACACATGCGAAAGACGTTTTGGAGCCAAGCGACAAAGAGCCCGGCGAGGAGCCTGGTGAGGAGCCCGGCAACAAAGAGCCCGGCGATGAAACTTCAACCCAGGAGCCCATCAACGCGAAGAAAACGTCCTCGGGTTGCTCCTCAGTCTCGGGAGCCCCCTTGGCAATGCTTGCCCTTGCTTTCTGGGCTTTGGCGAGAAGGCGCAAAACATAGCCCCAACACATGGCTTGGGAGGTTTGTCAGGCGAGGGCACTTCGGGGCCTTCGCCTGACGGCTTTTGGGGCATCGCTGGCAAGGCCAGGGGAAAAACAACCCAAACCCAAAAACCACTCTTTTATTTGCTTGATTTGGAGGCCCTTGCTTGCTTTTGCGCAAGTTTTATGGAGGGACGCAAGCAAATGAGGCTGTTGTTGTGCCCCGGGACGGCGCCTTTGAGGAGAATGAGGTTGCGCTCAGGAATGACTTCGACAACCTTCAAATTTTGAGTCGTCACATTCTCGGAGCCCATGTGGCCGGGTTGCTTCTTGTTGGGGTGCACACGGCCCGGCGTCTTGCGTTGGCCTATGGAGCCGGGGTGACGACGGTATTCATGCGTGCCGTGCGTCTGGAAAAAACCGGAAAAATTCCAGCGCCGCATAACACCCTGCATGCCGCGGCCCTTGCTGATGCCTGAAACGTCCACCCAGTCGCTGGCTGCAAACATTTCCACCGAGACAGGCTTGCCGATTTCCATGCCGGCCGCCTCCTCGGGGGTGACGCGAAACTCACGCAGCGTGCGCCGCGGAGCAACCTCGGCTTTTTTGAATACGCCCTTGCGCGCAGCATTCAACAGCTTCTCGCGAATTTCTCCAAAACCCAAAATGACAGCGCTGTAGCCGTCCTTCTCCAGGCTGCGCTTGCCAACCACCATGCAGGTGCTGGCGTCCAAAACGGTGACGGGAATGCGCATGCCGTTGGCGTCAAATACTTGCGTCATCCCTACTTTTTTTGCCACGAGGCCCTTCATGTTGTGCTCCCTTCTATAACGCACACGGCTTTGTGCCGGCGGTGCGGGCAGTCCATGCTGCCGGGCTTTGCGCTTTTGGCGCAGAGGGCCGCTGCTAGCAATGTTTGGTGGAAATGACAAGCCCTTTTGCTAGTCTGTCACGCCATGTCCGCTCTCTTGGAAAAAGCGAAGGCTTGGAATTTGGACCAACTGCAGGCCGAGCCCAACCCCCTGGGCCTTCAACCTGCTTGGGGCTTGCGCCTGCAAACGGAGTTGGAGCAGCGTATGGCCGCCTTCTGGGGGACGGAGGACGCTTTCTATAGCGCGCTGCCCTCCCCTCTCTTTCACCCCCTGCTGGAGTTGGCCAAAAATACTTGGTTGGCTGAGCCCTGCCACCGGGCCGCCAGGGCTCCTGCCAGGCCTTGTCATATACAACCCATGTCCCACTTTTGATGAGTTTCCAAAGCGGCTCTTCGTTGTCCTTCAACAGAGAAAGAGGGATAGCCTTCTCCAGTCTGACAAAATACGCCATGCTTTGCCCCTCCTCTTTTGCAACACCCCCATTCCGTCCGCCTAATGCCGTCATTTGGCAGCGCTACTGAAGGCATTCAGCATAGCATAGAGCACGACACGTGGCGATTTCCGGACGAAACACGGTGAAGCCAAGCAAAACGGGCTGTTTTCCTCCCTGAAACTAACCCACCCCACCCTAGGCCATAGGGGCCTAAAGGCCCCCCCAAAAAAAAGCTTTTGAATGTGTAGCACCCCAAAAATCCACAGTTAGAAAACATGAAACTGCATTGCAAAGGAAGCACTCAATGAAGACATGGAAACTGTGGACTCTAGGGGTATTTTTGGCCACAGGCCTGTCTTGCGGAGACCCCGCCCCCACAAACTCCGGAGGGTGCTCAACAGGCCAAAGCGCCTGCGGCACAAGCTGCTGCAATGACGTAACGCACACTTGTAACCCAAGCAATCATAGCTGTGAGCCCAAAGTGGACCCTTCCTTGCAGTGCCTGCCCGGCCAAACCAAGTGCGGCACAGCCTGTTGCAACAACGCGACGCAGGTTTGCAACACGCACCTCAACGCTTGCGAGTTGGGGACAATCCCGGGTGAGTGCGAAGAAACAATCGACGGCACAACCTGCGACGAGGGCCTCGGCGTTTGTTATGAAGCGGCTTGCAAACTTCCGGAGAATGTTCCCTGCACGAGCGGTGGAAGTTTCTGTGCGGCGGCGGGCTATGGCTGCAACGCAGGCAGTTGCCAAGACGTGGCCGAATGCCGTCTGGGCGACAGCAAATGTGACACAGCCAACGACTATGCCTGCGTGGGCATCGGCGGCAGCACGCAAAGCGGCGCGCCGGGCACTTGCGAGGACATGGCCGAGTGCCGCGTGGGCGACAGCAAATGTGACGACACCAACGACTATGCCTGCATCGGCATGGGCGGCGACACGCACGTCGGCGCTTCGGGCACCTGCCAAATTCCGAGCCTCCATCCTCATTTGAGCAGCGCAGCGTTTGCGAGTGACTGCGCGTCCATCCAGTTGACGGGCGACCCCGGCATTCAATCACCCGCAAGCTATGCGAGCAGCACAGGCTTCATCGACACCATTTGCCCCGCAGGCGTGAGTGGAACCAGCACGGGTTTCAGTTGTGCTTTGAGCAGCAGTCATTTTGTGCCGAGAACCAACACCGCCAACTGGACGGTGCAAGCCAGCATAGGAGATGCGGTCACTTCTCCTGGTTATGTTTTCAAAACGGTTTTGAGCGATGCGTCGTTGTTTCCGTTGGAGCGCCTCATGCCCTCGGCGGTTTTGGGCAATGACAGCATGGTGGGACGTCAACCGTTGAGGTCAGGCATCAGCAGTCTTATTGGCAACATAGGAACCCCACACGCCTCAGGAGGCTGCTGGGGAGGCACGACTCTGCGTGGAAGCATTGCGTTGGGCCAATACCACACCTGCGCCTTGCAGGCTGACGGCACAGTGCGTTGTTGGGGGACCAATAACTATGGCCAGACAAATGTCCCAACGGACCTGGGCGCAGTAGTGGCTGTTGATGCGGGGGGGATGCACACCTGCGCCTTGCGAAATGACAACACGGTGCATTGTTGGGGGTACAATAGCTACGGCCAGACAGATGTCCCAGTGGACTTGAGCGCGGTAGCCATTGCTTCCGGTGAGGATCATAATTGCGCCTTGAGAACTGATGGTACGGTACGCTGTTGGGGGAGGGATTCTCATGCACAGACAACTGTCCCAACGGATTTGAATGCGGTGGTGGCTGTTGCTGCGAGCCTCTACCACACCTGCGCCTTGCGGAGTGATGGCACGGTGCGTTGTTGGGGGAGCACTTCTGAGCCGTCAACTGTCCCAACGGATTTGAGTGCTGTGGTGGCTGTTGCTGCGGGCCGTTGGAACACCTGCGCTTTGCAGAGTAACGGCATGGTGCGGTGTTGGGGGTGGAATAACAATGGCCAGACAAATGTTCCAACGGACTTGAGTGGGGTGGTGGCTGTTGCTGTGGGCGATAGCCATGTCTGCGCCTTGCTAAGCAACGGCACAGTGCGTTGTTGGGGGAAGAGTGATGCTGGCCAGACAACTGTCCCAGCGGACCTGAGCGCAGTAGTAGCTATTGCCGCAGGCAATGAAAATACCTGCGCCTTGCAATCGAACGGCACAGTGCGTTGTTGGGGGAGTAACGTCTTTGGCCAGACAAATGTCCCTGCGAATTTGAACGCCGCCGTCCAAACCATTGGGCAGTTGAGCATTCAGCAATAGGAGCAAAGGCCGCCCGTGGGGGAGAAAGCCTTCTGTCCATGGGGAGGCTTTTCAACCCCGGGTGGGGGGTGTGTTGTGGCTTTGCGCGGGCTCTCGCCTTCGGTATTTCATAGGGCGAGTTGCTCAGCAAACGAATATGGACTAACATAGACTTAGTCCATGAGGTTTGGTGATGCAGAAACTCAATATCCATGAAGCAAAGACACATTTTTCTCAGCTGGTAGATGCTGCGGCCAATGGCGAGGAGATTGTCATTGCAAAGGCCGGAAGGCCGACCGCGCGACTGGTGCCGATGGAGCGAGCCAAAGTGACACGACGTTTTGGGGGGTTGAAAGGCAAGCTTCGCATTGCAGAAGACTTCAATGCGCCTTTGCCCGACGACTTTATCTCCGCATTCGAAGGACGCTGATGCGCCTGCTTCTCGACACACATGTTTTTCTCTGGTCCGTTTCGGATGACCGCAAGCTGAGTCAAGCAGCACGCGAGTTGATATTGGAGGCCGAAGATGTTTTTGTCAGCAGCGTCAGCATTTGGGAGGCGGCGATAAAGGCCGGTCTCGGGAAACTTGACGTCGACATCCACCTTCTCGTGTCCGAAATTGAAACGAGCGGTTTTTTGGAATTGCCGGTACGGGCAACTCATGCTGCAAGAGTGAGAGAGTTGCCTGACATTCATAAAGATCCCTTCGACCGATTGTTGGTTGCTCAAGCCTTGTCGGAGCCCTTGTATCTGCTGACTTCAGACAGCCACCTGTCGAAATATGGCGCTCTTGTTATGGTTGTCTAAGAAGGCCGTGCCGTCTTCAGCGCTTAGTTTCAGTCGGTGACAGTTTGTCACCGACTCACTTCCCTCTTTTTTCAGGCGCTCCTTCAGCTTATTCCAATATTTGCGGGCTTTCTGGAAGTTGGGTTGTTCCGTCAACACCTGCACAATGTCCACCACCGAGAAAAACCAGGTTTCCTTTTCTTCGTCATAGATGCGGCGAATGTTTTTCCCCTCGAAAACAGCCATGTCCTTCTTCATGTCTTTCCTCTCCTCCTTTGCGGCCCCTTCCTTTGTTCAATCAACCTTGGGCCCTTCATGACTTGGGGACACTCTAGCTGCACGGCGAGGACAACACCGCAACAGAAAAGCCACAACCTGTCCGTACAGGCACAAAACAAAGCACGTATTCATCGCCCTCGTTAACAACAACCCAAGCCTCAAAGCTTGACGGTCGCGGCGGGTGTTGTTAGCTTTTGCAGCGTCGCAGAAAATCGCGACAGATATGGGTTACGTAACCCGAACATAACGTGGCGAAGGCCACGGTTTCCGTCAGCCTTAGGGCTTTCGCTTGTGTGCCCCCTCATTGGGCGGCCCACGCGAGGGGCCTCTGGGTCCGCCGGTTTCACGTTATGTCCGGTTTACGTACTCGTTTGGGCTGCCACGTGCAGCCTCATGCGTTGCATTGAATCGGGGCCGAATATGGAACAACAAGTCGAGTCACCTCAACAAGACAGCCGAAAATTACGCGACGTCATCCGTTTTTTGGATTGCATTTCAGGCATGCTGGCCTTCACGCAATATGCGTTGACGTATTTGCAAAGTGTGGACAATGAGCATCGCAAATTGAAAGTCGTCATAGAAAAATTGAACGACATTCAAGAGACTCTGGAGACATTCAAAAAGCGTTTTAGGCGTGCGGCCAAGGAATTGGGTTTCAAAGGCATAGGGCATCGTCATTCCGTGTTGGTGAGCACATTAAACCGGTTGCTCAAGCAGATGCCGCCTGTTGAATAGGGGTGGGTGCCGTTTTGAATGGATGGGTGGATTGTGGCCCGGGACGCCGAGGGCGGCGTCCCCTACAGCGTTGTTCGAACGGGACGCCGATGGCGGCGGTCCCGGGCGGCGCTGCAGTCGATGCGGTGCTGCAACCTGGCACACTGATGCAATTCAAACTTGCACGGCGACTACGGCCCCAGGATGATGGGGTGGAACGATAAAAGAGTTCGAGGGGGTCGCGAGTGAGGCGCAGCCTCGCAGAGCCCCAGAGGGTGTTTTTTGAACGACCCTTCGGGTCGTTGCCCCACGAGCGCCATGAAGAAAAACCACATTCGGGCGGGGGCCGGTTACTTTTTTGTCACACAAAAAAGTGACTCGCCGGTAGGCGAAACCTACTGCCGCCGGAGGCGAGAAACAGCGGGGCCGCAGGCCCAGCAACAACCTCGCCCGGAGGGCGGAAAGAAACATCTTTATGTCTACAATCTATTTATAATATCATCTTTCTTAAATCCCCTATGTTTCTTCAATTTATATTTATTAATAACATCTAAAAAGCAATCATAAAACACACCATATTTGGCAACCTTCGCTTTGTCCTCTGCCGAAATAAATGCATCAAACCCATATAAACCAAAGCATGTTGGAGTTGCACCCTTCCCAAGCCATATTTCCGTCTCAAAAAGAAACTCTTGCTTGTCATTCAAAGTATAATAGAGTATCCTTTTTTTGTTGACTGCCCGCAATGCAGTGCATTCTTTGTTGATTTCGAGTGAAACAAAATCGTCTTCTTCAAACATCTTTGAGACTCTGTTCGTGGAATGAAAAGCAACCAATTTCCCGGTTTTTTGATTATAGCGATATATAGAAATCGAAGAAATATCCGTAGGAAACCGAATGAGAAGCGGATAACCGTTGATTCCAATCAATGTATATCCATCTGAATGATACCATTCGCCATAATCTTTCATGCCGATTTCCAATGCCTTTTCATAACCCAAAAGCGCTTTGTTAATTATTTCATCACTTGGTTTTAGAGCCATATTAGGCTCATGGTTGATAATGTCTTCACTTGCTTTTAAATCATCAACCCCCTTATTCGCAGCTTTTGGATATTTGTTAGCTACATTTAAAACAGTATTGCTTAGCTCTGGAGTTCTATCCTCTAAATGAGAGACTTCAGCAAATGGCTTGTCGATTGGCTTTGGGGTTGATTCTGGAGTCGGCTCAGGCCTCCTGTTTTTTGCAAGACAAGCATAGACTCCTGTTGCAATGGCAAACAACACTCCTAAAATAATAATAACCTCATTCTTTTTCATGATATGCTCCAAACCTTTCCGCACATCCAACTGCGCCCTCACACATTCCTCTGGGTTTGACAACTTCTTTCTCGAAGCTTTCTCCCTGAGGTGGCCCCGCTCATAGTGTCGTCCATATGCCAATAGCGTCCATTGCGGGCGGCATTGTTTTTTTAGGCGCCTTGTGTTGGGCCTGCGGCCCGGCGGTTTTTTAAAACGGTTTTTTTGCCCTCCCGGGCGGGGTTTTTATTGCTGGGCCTGCGGCCCGGCTGTTTCCGCTGCGTCTTGGGCCTGCGGCCCGGCCGTCTCCGCTGCGCGGGCGCAGTAGGTTTCGCCTCCCGGCGAGTCACTTTTTTGTGTGACAAAAAAGTAACCAAAAAAACACCCTCCGGGGCTCTGCGAGGCCCCCTACCGGGGTTGGGGCATTGCAGTTAGCCCCCCCTTCAC
>Ga0123356_10001138_pt1 | contig 29467 bp, 47 predicted proteins | sample TergutEmb28metaG_2_FD_92546 | JGI IMG/M metagenome (GOLD analysis project Ga0123356, IMG submission 92546) | Embiratermes neotenicus P3 segment gut microbial communities from Petit-Saut dam, French Guiana - Emb289 P3 | ecosystem: Host-associated > Arthropoda: Insects > Digestive system > Gut ...
ACAGACTCCGAGACAACGTCACTCGGCTTGCCTGCCGGTGATTTGAAATACTCGCACAGGTCGTTGCATAGGATTATGAAATCCATCGGCAGCCCGATCCGCCATACCGAGCCTGTAAATGTTTCGTCAACTACAGGTATTTCATCATCAGAGCCGTTACTGAGTTTGTGAAGCGGACCCGTGCATGTAAGCTGGTATATCCCGTTATTTAACTTGCTGCCGGTGATCGCTATCCATTCACCGGTCAGATATGCTCCGGCGAGGGCGATGTTACCTTCATGGATAGTAAAATCGCCTCGCTCTGCTCCTGTTACAAACGCATTCTTGATATGCCTGAATACAATCAGTACGGCTTCGTTCAGCTTCATTAAGTGTTCCTCCGTCAGCCGGCTTTTTCGCACCCCTTGATATAGCACGATATTTTCGAGAACAGTATCGCCCTTGTGTCGTCTTCGACAAAGCTGATGCCAAACTCTGTGCATTTGAGTTGAAGGTCTGGCTTACTAAGCTTTTTAACCTTGTTGACATTGATGTCGAATTTTGCTGCAAGGAGTTCGTAATCGCCTTCTGTGACTTCGACTACAACTGCTTCTTTTGCTTCTTTTTTGACGGTCTTCTCCGCCTGGTTTTTCTTTTGCGCCGCCATAGCCTCATGACGGCGTCTATGTGCAGCAAGTCCCATAAGAACCTCCTTAAACCGTGTGCTTGATTTCGATGAAACCTAAGTGTTTCGGGTCATACACACGAGACCAGTTTGCACCGGTTCTGAGTTCTGCATTTGTCGGTGTTGCGCCTGCTGCTGTGCCAATCCAGGCAACGCCAAGCGGGTGCATGACAAACGCTCTGCGGTGTATGAGGATATCTTCACCGAGCAAGCTGTCTCTGTCGGTTTCGACAGGTGTGAAGTCAACCGGGGTTCCTTCGCCACGACCGACAACGCCTCTCGCCATCAGGTATGAACTGTACACGCCATCGGCGACCGGAAGGCTGTCGTCTTCAACTATCCTGTAGCCGAGGTATGTCTCAAACGCAATTTCGCCCCTTGCGTCTGGGATTGATTCGATAAGGTTAAGCTTCTTCAGTCTCGTATATGTCTGGCTGTGTACGAGAGCAAGAGCAAGCTGGTCTGCTGCGTCACCGAGAAGTTGACGAGCGTCCAGTGTCATTTCTGCGTCGATTTGTTTTGTGCCGTCGCCGAATGTGTGGGACTGCATTGTTGAACTGGCGAACATGCCGATAAGTGTTGCAATCAGAATTTTCTGATCTTCGCGGTTCCACCACTCTGCAACCATTGATGCGATAGCATCGAGTGCGCTATCACCGGCAATCGAAGATGCAAGTTCGTTTGCACCCCACGCTTTACCTCTCAGGTGCAGGGCTGCAACGTCTTTGCCTGTTCCGATTTTGTCCGGAGTAAGTGGATTTTCGTCGCTGAGAATTTCACTATCTCCGCCAAGCCTTTTCCAGAAAGGCATGTTGATCGTGCGACCGCCACCAGATACGAGCGTATTGAGTTTGTCGCTTGCGGTATAAAGTCCAGATGCAATGAGCGCAGACTTTGCAATTATCTGTTGTCTTACATAGGCTGCGAATACTGCTGGTTCGATGATGTCAGTAATTTTTGTAGACATTTATTTGTCCTCCTATAAATTCATGTTCCGGCTACTGTAAAGTAACTCCGGCAGCTTTTGCTAAATCTCTTGCTTTTTGTGGATTTTCTCTGTAAATCCTTGTTTGCTCCGATAGACTGAGGTGTTCTTTGAGCCACGGGTTTTTCTCTCCGCTACCGCCTCCGTGCGGCGGGTTTCCAACGTCTGCGCCGACAGTCTGTGTTGTTCCGAAGAACGTACTGTGGACAGGGTCGGTTTTCAGAGCTTCGACGAATTTGTCTACATCAGTAAACTTGCCGTCGGATTCTTGTTTTAACTGCGTCCGGTCATACCCAGCTTTCAGGAATAATGGAATCGCTGCTTCGCTGTATCCGGCTGCTTTTAACGATGCGCTGACCGCCTTGTCCATGTCGCCGTTTAGCTTCTCGGTCGCATAGTCATTTTTTGTTGCGGTGTGTGCATCCTTTTCTGCCTTCAGTTCTGCTGCGTGGTCTGTTGTGGCTTTTTCAAGGTCTGATTTAACTTTGTCGAGTTCCGCCTGTACCGTTGCGAGAGTTTTCTGCGCTTCAGAATCGTCCTTCGCTTCGATAACAGCTTTTTCCAACGCCGTTATTTTGCCTTTGAGGTCAGTCGCCTGTTCTGTGACGGCTCTGGTTTTTGCCTTCTCCGCCTCGATGCCTGTACCGTGCGAGTCCATGATTTCGTCAACGATTTTGTCAACGCCTTCCATGTCCTTCGGAAACAGTGATTTTAAGAATGCTCTGGTCATGGTATAATCCTCCATTCAATTACGCTTTTTTACGGGGTTGCTTCCCTATTGCTATAACTTTTACGCCGTCATAGTTGGCAGAGTTTCCGGACTATATGCTTTTTACGCCTGCATATTCGGCAATCAAAAAAGAGCCGTCACCTCTCATTGAGGTTTCGGCTCTACACGGCACTGTTTGTTATTCAGATGGCTCTTGTGTACGCTCTGCTGCTTGATCTCTATTTTTACTTTTTGTTTGCAGCCCCGACACAGGACATAGATATTCCCGTATTCGTCTTGCTCCGCGATTATCTTTTCCCCTCTGCCGTAGCAGGTACACTTGATTTTCTCCATTATATGCACCTCTTATCGAATCTGTCAACAACTTTTTTGTTTATAGTTTGTCTATATATCATTTTGTAGCCTTTTATGACCATTAGGCTTGCTTTACCGTAACTGTCAGGTATGATATGATTCCCACCGTTGCAATGCAGTACCGGCGATTATATGGCTTAAAAACCCTCGCCAAGCATAGTGTGGACTATTTGCTTGTACTGCTCCGAATAGTTCAACACGGAGTTCTGCATGAACGGACGACCTTTTGTTCTGCGAGTGCCGCAGTTTACATAGATTGAATAGTAGGCAGTATTCCCGACTACGGTTTCCCGTGTCTGTTCTGCTACCCTATAAGTGTTCGAGGCGCGCATTCTGCCGGTGTCCACCGCCTCCATGTCCGTTATTTCTTTTACGACGAGTTCCTTCCATTTCATGCCGATTGCGAACAGGCATTTTACGACATTGCCATTAAGTTGTGCTTCTACTGCGCTCCTGTTACTTTTGAAGTCTGCACCCATGTCAATACACCAACTCTCCGCAGATAACGTCTGCAATTTCTTCGTCAACGCAATTATTCATAATGAAAATCTCCATGCAAAAACCGCCCTAAGGCGGTTCTGTGTGTGGTTATTATTTCCTGATCTAACTCAGGTCTGCATGTATGAAGTAATCGGTCGCCCTTCTTGGGATATCATCAGTCCGGAGATTCTGGAAGTCCGTCCTGTTGAAATCACGGCTGTTAAATTCAATCCGCATCCCTTGAAGTTCGCCGCCGCCTGCTGCCGGGAACCAGTATGATATGATTATCAGTTCCGGCGGAGTGCGGGCTTTTAGCCTGCTTAATATAAATCTGGCTTCATCGTGCATCCCGAATACTGATTTGCCACTATCCGTGAGTTCGATATTCAGGATTTCCGCAGCCGGGTTATAGTGGATATTTCGTACCGGTGAAAACTCGCCTGATCGCTTTTCTTCGACTGCGATTCTTGCAGCCTCCTCGAATGATTCTGCATTTGCGATTTCGGTTCCGACATCTGTGTCGTTACCACCACAGCCGACGAGTGTAATTGCGAGAACGGTTACTAAAATAATGATAATAAATAACTTCATAAAATAACCTCCCGTAAATATTGTTTACAGGAGGAATTATAGCGGCATTCCGATATTTCGTCAAGCCTGCTTCTATTTAATAAAGCTGGTTAGTATCCGGTGCTGTCAACGAGCTTCTGGTATTGTTCAAATTCTTCAACAACGTCGTCCGGGGCTCCTTCTTTGAGCATGTAGCCCCAATCGTTTTCTTTCGGGACGACCCATTCGCTTGATAATATGTTTGTATCAATAATCATTAGCTTCACCTACGGCATTATAATGGTTATATTGTTGGTGCTGTTTTTCCAGTGGTTTACAATTAGCCGGCTTGCTTCTTTGGCACTGCCTCTGTTAGTTAAATAGTCTGTCATTGCTTCAGCAAAAGCTTCTCCGGGGTCTACTGCTGCATAAGGCGATATGCTCCTCGCCCATGTTGCTACGTCTTCAAGCGTTCCGCTTTTTTTATGTGCATCTAATACAGCCAAATTGCCAAATTGCTTATTTGGTGCGTAGGATATTCCGTGCGACATTTCGTGCGTAAGAACTCCTTTTACGCTTGAGTCTATTAGCAAGTCTGTTTTAACGGCTCCGCTCAGTACACGGTTGTCTATAAACACATAGCCCTTTTCGCTGTCATATTTTCCAAGCAGTATTCCTGTAGTCCCTTCTCGGCTGATGTCGCCGACATAAACGCCTTTTATTTGTCTTTCTAAATCAACGTCCGGAAATTCTTTTCTCATGTCTCGGATAATTTCTTGTGCTTGTTTTTCAACATTTTCTGGCAAACGCTTTATGTTGTCGATTTCTGTGCCATCTCTTAATGAATGATAGTCGCCATCTTCCAGATAGCCTGATAGGTCTATATCAGTATGGGTATCGTCTACTATAGCAGAATCACCAGCATTTGCAAGTAAATTTGTATCAACGATGGACACAAACGTGCAGCGACAATTTATTATTTCTTCAGGCTCGCCGTTCGGGTCATGCGGGTAAGCAAGTCCATTCGAGAACGTGTCGTCGCTATCGACTTCCTCGCCGTCTAAATAACTGTGTGATTCTCTTGTCCGGTCGTCGTTAGTTGAAATCCACTTTTTCTTGACAGGTATTCCAATGTTTTCTGCTTCGTAATGGCAGAGCATGTGACCTTGATTTAATGCGCGCAGGCACTCAGTCCGGGCTATTCTTACTGCCTGCCTGCGGCAGCCTTCGGTTATCGCTCTGATTTTCGTTGCTATCTGCGGGATTGATTCGCCTAGTAATAGCGAACGTCCTAGCTGATTTTGTAGCTGTCGGACTAAATTTGTTTTGTCGCCGAGATTTCCAAGTGCGCGTTGGTAAAAGTATGTACCCCTGCGTCCGTCTGCGGTCATACCCCGAATATATACCTGACGTGATTTGACCTGTTCAAAACTAGCTTGATATCCGGGCAATGTTCCTAGATTCGTGTTCCTGCCATTAAAAACAGCATTGAGTGTGTTCCGGTCTGTTTCGCTCCACGATACGTTTATGCCGGCTTTTCCAAGTTGCGCTGTGATATTGCTTATGGTTGACTTGTAGCCGTGTTCGTATATTTGTAAACTTTCGCCACGAATCATTTGCCCTGCCATTTCACTTGTGCGCGACAGGTCATGTGCGATGTTTTGAAGAAGTCCGGTTTCTCGGTCAACGCGCAGCATGTGCATATACAAGGCTTGGTCATAAAACTGTGGCGGAACATCAGGTGCTGCCTTGAATGCCATCAGACGTGACTCTGCTTTTTTAAGCTGTTCGACTGCGGTTTGTTCGGCAGACCTGTAAACTGTTTTAAGTCGCCTGTCCAGCCGGCGCATTCTGTTGTTCGTCTCCCTGTCCATTATTCAACCTCTCAAATGCGGCTATGTCCGCCTCGCTCATTCCAATCTGTTCGGCTTCGTAGCTTGCTATGATTTCGTCGGTCACTTCCTGCGGTATTGCCGGAGATAGTTTTGCTCTCCATTCAAACGGCAAGTCCGGGAGTCCCTGAACCAGCATCTGCACTATTTCCAGTTCGTTTACAAGCGTCCTGTGTGTGAATGTGATATGCTCGTATTCAACGCCTGCAATATCGAGGAGCCGTGCAATGAATTTTCTGGCTTCGGATTCTACACCGACCATTTTTTTATCTTCGCGCTGCATCGCTGCCCTGATCGCGACGGTAGTTACTCCGCCGGAGGTGAGTACCTTCGGGTTCATGATTCGAGCGTCCCTGTAAATATCAGCTTCGAGCCGTGCCTGTGTTGATTCATGTGACTGGAACGGAATATCGGTCGGCTTCATATCAATACTGGTATCTTCAACGTCACCGCCTGCAATTATTCCGAGTTCCTGAAGCATTCTAAGTGTGCCTTTCAGCTTATCGGGATCGCCGCCAAAGCCCTTGAATATCCACATGACGAATTTCATCTTCAAGGCTTCGTCCATGTAGCCTGTTTCCTTTGCGTCGTAGGCGTTTATTTTTGCCCTGATAGGTGCGGTCATTTCAGACATCCGTGCCGGATTTGTATACAGCGGCACTATCGGGTATTCCGGGTACGGTTCGCCTGCTGTTATCGGGGTCGTTGCTACGTACCCTTCACCACCTACCGGTATCTGTCTGGTATATGGAAAATCGCCTACGTGTACAAGTTTAGTTTCATCGTCCTGTCTGAGCCATTCCGTGTAGCCGGTCATGCCGTATAGCTGTACCACCCACGGTTTTTTATCAGCTACCCGCCAGAACCTTAGTCCTGCTCTGTGTGCGCCGTTCCGTTCATCGCAAAACGGCTTATATTCTGTGGCTTTGAACATTTCTACCCGTTCATGGTTATAAAACGCATAGCATACCCCGTGGATTGCTGCGTTAATAGCCATCTGGTGAACATCGCTGGTGAAGTTGTCGCCCAGCACTTCATCGACTGCGATTTCGCCGTCTTCTTCAGCGCGTCCTATCTGTACCGGGTTATCCCATAATCTGCCTACTATATGCCCGACGATTATGCCGAAGAAGCCCGACGGTATTTTGATAGTTGGCGACAGGTCAATGTTTGTGGTTGAACCGTCCTCGCCTCTGAGCGTAAGGTTGTTCTTGAAGCTGTTAAGAAACGGATTTTCGCCATAGTAATACTGCTCGTTTTCGAGCATTTCCGAGATGCTTGCCAGATGATCGTCCATCGTTTCGATTATGAATTTTTCCTTGTCCAGTGCTGCTTCGTATTCCTGATATGTAACCATGTCAATTCTCCTCTGTTTTTAATCATGCCCCGATGAAGGCTGTGTTGCGGAATGCTATCTCTGAGAATGCGGACGTACTTGCGTCCACCATGTCCTTGAATTTACTGACCGGAAAACTTTCGAGTTGGTCGAAATACATGTCGTTCCAGTCGGCGACCATGACATCGAAATTGCCAGCCTGCCATTGAGCAGCCATAGGCTCTGCCCGCGTTTCTTTACTGCCTGATTCCGGTACGGTTTTTACACTGAAGCCAGCCAGCATTTTTGTGTAACTCCGAGCCTGTTCCTTGCCTGCTTGTCCGGGGTCTTGCGGAAGCCTGATTTTGCACTTGACTCCGTATTTTGCGTTGTCCTTCTGGGCTGTATGAAGAACCAGCTTGCGTACCTCGTCAGCTTCGAGCCGTTTGTTTATAACGTCTACGACTATGAACCTGCCATCATGCCGTTTTGCCAGTAATACGCCTGACGTATATGCAGGTTCGCCTTTATCGGTTTCAGGTGATGCCGCTAAGTCCCAGCCCCTGACGAACCTCTGGATATCACCGGGTAGCATTTTCAGCATGTCTTTTACCTGAGTGCGTTTGAAGTACATGCCTGCTGCCGGTTTTATCTTCCAGTTACCAAATAAAAGCCGCTCGCGTTCAACGAGCGACAGTGCTTGCAAGTTTGCAAGATATCCGGGGTCTGCATCCATGAGAACTTTATTGTCATAAAGGGTAGATGCTATAAAAGTGACCGACTTCGGCTGTGCTTTTTCTTCTTTGGTTTTCAGATTAAACTGCTCCCAGAGTTCTTCTTTGGTATCCGCCCAATGGATTTGTTCGTTTATTCTTATCATCCACCGGATTGCACCTGACCGTTCCGGTATCGGGTAGCCTGTATCTGCGTCTATCCACCAGCCTATGAATTTAGCCACCCATGAGTCAGCGTCCGGATTGCATGTCGCACGTACGTATGGCTTGACACCGCAGACCGACCTGTTACGAGACAGCATGTAAAAGAATTGCTTCTCCGAAAAGTGCGTCAACTCGTCGAAATCAATCTCACATATCTGGCTGCCGTGCCATTTTCCTAGTTCTTCGTCGCGCTCGATATGAGCAAAGCTGATTTTAGCTCCGGACGGAAACACCCAGCGATGCGATGGTGCAGTCCGCTTGACAGCACCAGTCCAGTGTGAGTAGATGTTGGTGCTTTCGTCCATCAGCCCGCCTTCTACGTGTATCTGGTTAAAATTCTTTCTGAATATAACAGCACCGAATCTGGGGTTATTGACATGCCGGAGTGGCGATAATAATAACCCGTAGGTCTTCCCTCCGCCGGCAGCACCTCCGTAAATGACTATATCTGCGGGCGATGCTAAAAAATCAGTTTGCGGACCTGGCTGCGGTCCTATTCTTCTGATTTCCACAAGCTCTGCCCTCCTTAGTCCCTCCCGTTTTCCGGCAGATAGAAAACTACTTTTTCTTCATCAGTGCTGATATTGATATTATTTTCGATGCCTCCCTTTTGAAGCATTCCGGCTAGTTCGAGAACCAGTCTGGCTGCCTTCTCAGACTGCGGACCACCGCCCTGTGCAGTTACGACTTGCCGCGCTATGATTCCCATTAGATTCGTCCGGTCATTTTCAGAGACATCAAGCTTTCCTAAGATATCGTCGAGATTACCGGTGGCTGCCATGTTAAGGAAGATTAACGCCGTCTCTTTTGCGTCACGCTTCGCTCGCCTCGCTTCACCTGATGCCTTGCCTGCTTTTGAAGCGTTTTTACGGCGTTGGCTCGGTGTTCGCTTATTATTTGGCACTAAATTTTCTGCATTTGGCATTTTAATCGCCTCCTATGTGTCTGAACACGTAAAAATAACTCGATAAAGCCGTTAGGAAAGCTTTGCCGAGTTATCAAGTGTGTATGTAGTTGTCTATGAGTAAATCTGTTTCAGGACTGTTATGCCTGCTGTATACGCTTGGTCTGGGTCGATGTTGATTTGCTTGTAAAAGCCGGGGTACATGAAGCATTCGTATGCGCGCTTGATAATATCCTGCTGGTTTGGAGTTAAGCCGAGCTTGAACGTCTTGGCGATTTTAAGGGCTTGTTTATAATCGCCTGATTTTACATGTTCTCTGACTCTGTCACTTTTTGTAACCATCAGTGCGACTCCTTATCTTTCTGGAACTCCACCCATTTAGCCTGCTCTCTTGGGCTTATCTTCCCACCTTTTTTTTGCATGTCGTGATACTGTTCCCAATCTGCATTGTCGAATAGATTAAGTTGAAGCGGTTCGAGTGCTGCCTGCTCTGATATAATCATATCTAAGTCGGTCTTTCCTTTTTCCCGCCCTTGCCTTGTGTGGACATCATACGCCCACTCCGGTATTCCACCTTTCAGTTCGAGTTCGTCTATATGAACATATTCAGTTTCGCGCTGAAATTCTTCTTCGGTCAAGAGCCTATCAGGTAGCATGAAATTACAGGCGACGTAGCACCCGTCTCTGTTTTTCTTCGCCATGCAGAGCAGGGTTATTGCTTTTGCTGCGAACAGCGGGTCGCGGTCATAACCTTTGCGCTTATCGTTGGAGATTACGTCTGCTTCGCGCAGTGCTACTATTTCTTTGGTGATTACTCCGTAGCAATCTTCGGCTGATATGACGATTAACCGCCGCCACATGTACGCCCAATAACTGCCGAACATTTCCATTGCTGCGTATGCTGCGAGTTTGACGTTGCCGCGCCTGATTGATTTTTGCATAAGGCTTGACATTTCAAATAGGTTGTAACCGTTGCGGGTCGTCTGCTGGTACGCTGCCATCTTGATCAATCCTCCTTCTTGGATTTATAGAATCGTGCCGTAATCGTAGCAGACCGGCAGCTCCAGTCAAGAGTTTTTTCAGCTCCGGAGTGAATTGTTTTGCTCCTATCTCGGAACGACTATCCGGGGACGGTTGTTGTCCCAATTATAGCCAAAGTACGAACCCCATTTTAACTGCATGTTCGTGACCGAGTCTTTGCGCTTGGCTATCGTCTTCTTTACCTGATCGCCGCCTGCGTTAACGTCACCCTTATCCTTTCCCACCAAATACCGGGGTTTTAAGACAATCCTGTTATGTAGGAGTTCCTGCAAGATAATATCAAGGTCATAGTTATATGGGACTCTGGTGTCTATTTTTGATTTGAAGGCTTTTTTATACACCCATTTCATCGAGCCGCTTGTGCCTTTGAATGCGAACTCGCCGTCGAACCCGTATGGAACTCCTGTTGCGTCGATTGCAGCGTATCCTAGGTTTAAGTCTACGAGCAGTTGTGCGATACGTTCAACTTCGGATATGATGATTTCTTTGTCCTTATTCAGCCGCTCTGTTTTATCAGTCCGATAATAGACATCTTCGATATCATCGTCAGCTACGAATATTACATCTTCAGGTGCGTTAGTGATTATGTACCAGTACACCTTCTGTCCGCTGTCTATCAGATCGTCTTCCACTCCCCATACGTTTTTCACTCCTGCGTTTTTGTACGCTTCTTCTTCGGATTTTCTGACTACATAGGTACAATCGTCGAATAAATCCTGGGTCATAATGCAGTGGCTACGCTTATATGACATGACATAAATGCCAAGCGTTATTTCTTTCTTCCCGGCTGCCATACATCTACCTCCATATTGAAGGGTCGGGTCCGCAGTTAAATAAATAGTCCAGCACCGACAGGTTTGGTATGAAGTCGCCATGCTGCTGCGGATACTCCCGTGCTGTGAACTCACAGAACCTTACATCTATCCCGGCGGCTTTGAATAATTCCATGTTGAGATAGTTCTTGCCGCTGACACCGGATATGTAATAATCAGCTTCAACCGCTTCGCATAACCCGACTAGCCGCTCTGTGCTTTTACCTCCGACTGTCATGTTACTGGTAGCCCCTACTTTTCTGTTTATACAGAACAGGTTCAGAATATGGAACATGGATGCTGCGCCTGCTGATGCCAGATTTGCATATCTCCTTGAAATTACTCCGGTTATTCCGGGCATATAGTCTTTGAAATATGGTGAGTCCGAGTACGAAGATTCGAGCAGTTTTATAAGACCTTCCTGCCACTTGATATCATACTTGATCCTGACATCGTCCAGATGGTCACCGAACTTGTAATCTAGCGGAATCTTGAACCATTTCGACCCGTGTGCTGTTTTTACTTTGTTGCGTTCAAAGACATAGCCTTTCTTGTACTGAGTATCGTCGTATAGTAAAAACATATCAGCTTCGTCGATTTTCTTGAAAATACCGAGATACGGAAAAAAGCATGGCTGGTGTATTGTTAATATCATGTTTTATTCCTACCCTCATCCGTCTCGTCGAGTGCGACTATCTGCGCTTTCATATCATCGAACCAGACAGCACGGGCTTGTATCTTCCGAGTCTTGGTCATTTTGATTTTTGCACCTTCGATACCGAGTTTGCTGACCAGATTGTTATAGTCTATCTCATTGCGGCAGACTATCATGACGTAATTATATTTTTCAAACCGGAGCAGTTCCATTTCTTTGATTTGGCGTTCGCCGGGGTCGTCTCCGGATTCCAGCCCCAAGTCCATGCCCAAATCAGCAGTCCAGTCCGCCAGTATGTCCAGATCCCATTCACCGGCATGTGTGTTATCCTTGACGTTGATCGCTCTTTTTTCAGCTTCAGAATAACCGATAAGTTTTTTGCATAAGACAAGAGTATCCGGGTCGCGCTTTTTAAGGATTGCAAGGCGTTGATTTCCGGCTATGATATCTTCGTTTTCGTCGATAACAAATGACCCGAAATCACCGTACATGTCCAACGACTGTTCGAGTTCTTCATTTTTCTTCTTGGTTATCTTGCGAGGATTCCCGAAATTTGTGCCGATATCAGATACCTTCATTTCGACAACTTCGATAGTTTTTACTTGTTCTGATTTCATAATTATAACCCCCGCCTGAACGCTATTTCATAGGCTTCTGCATGATTTACTCCAGCCTGCCCACCCCTGTATGATGCGAGTGCTGTTATTATCTCCTCGCTTCTCGGATGCGGATATTCACGCATGACACCCCTGTACTGTTTTAATGCTTCGATTTTAGTTATGACCGCCTCCCAGCTAACTTCAACAAAAAGATTCGGGACAAACGGCGTGATCGTCCGGTCAAGCTGCCAGTCAGTGCTTGATAAAACTTCCATGTATAGCAACTGTTTTAATGGTGGTATGTCTACTGTTTTCCGTTGTGATAATTTTGCCGCCTCCTGACAGCATTTGGAAGTAATTTGATGGTCTGCGTTAAGGTCTGCCGGATGATGTGTGATTATCGTTTCCGGCTTGAACTCGACTATTGCTTCTTCTATGAATTTCACGACATCTGAATGCGGGTAAAAATTCAGGTTGGAATCATGAAAATTCCCGGCATATATTGAAGAAACTCCTAGCGTTTGTTTTGATTTCTGCATATCTTCTAATAGTTCTTCAGTTGATGGTCTGAATGATCGCGATTCCGCCATGCCGCAGAGTATACATGCGGACACCTCCTGATTATCTCGGACGAGTGAATGAATCGTTGCTCCACCACCCAACACTTCATCGTCCGGATGCGCTACTACAAACAGGTATTTCATCGGCTCTCCCTTCGGCTCTGGACAACAAAAACGCCCGACTTGCGAGCGTTTAATATTGCCGATTTGTAATTTATTGCTAGTTTTCATTTAATAGATTACCATTGCGTAATATCGCGTGTCAATCGCATCTTTTTCGCATGGCTATAAGAATCTGAGTCCGTATACTCCAAAAAACAGGACTGCGAGTTTATCGGTAGCGGATTCGATGTCCCTGTATGCAGTGCTTTTGTCTATGTTTTCCATATCGGCGATTTCGTCTATCGTCAGTTTTTTCTGGTCGATATACATTGCTTTGATTACCCTGTATCTGCGTCTATCCTCCGGTTTACCGAAGTGCTGGCATGATAATTCATAAGACTCCAGCATTTTCTGCATGTGTCCGGTGATTATCTTGGCGGTGGCGACAGATTCCCTGATAGCTTCGACCCTGAACGAGTCACGTTTTCGGCTGCTCATAAGCTCCAGTATATCCTGCAATGTAGTATCATAATCAAGCTGTGTGGCTTCATAGGCTGCGTCGTCTACATGCTTGGAGATATCCCTGTAGTTCCGTAATAAAAGCTTGATATTCGCCCTTCTGCGGTCGTGTCGTGTGTCCCTGAGTTTTTCTTCTTCTTCACGGAGCCGGTCGATAACGCAATTCGTGATCTGTTCGATTGTCTCGGCATCGAGCCGGTTATAGTGGATTTGCTTCTTTTTCGACATCGCAGCCTCCTTCCGGTTCACCCTCCTCTAACCTCGTTCCGACTCGGTCGCCCAGAATTATTTGACAGCCACATTCCGGGCAGTCCATAACGTCCATCTGCCGATACCCGCCGACGAGATATATTTGCCAGACGGTTTCTTTCCGTTTCGGGATTACGAATGTCTCACAGACATTGCACTGCACTGTTTTCATCTTCTTCGGGTTTCCTTTCCCAGAGCGTATGCTCCGTATATTTTCCCGTCCTGTATATCTGTTTACAATCTGATTCTGCGCCTATCCTGCAATCATAAACTTTCATGATTCCGTCGATGATTAATCTGCCATGTTTGCAGGTTTTGCAGTTCATTTTCACAGCCTGTCCTCCTCATATTCCGTGTCTGCGAAAACGTGCCAGACGAATCCGTCAGACATGACTACAGTTCCGATGAATCGCCTTTGGCTTGGTGGGCTGTGACCGGTCCCTACGATCTCGACATAGATTGAAGGACGCGCTCCATGTTTGATTTGTTCATCGACTATGACCCATGTCATGAGTTTGCCGTTTTGCTCGGCGACGGACAGTATACTTGCATAGCAGCCGGATATACTGATTTTCTGGCTTTCTGTGATTTTAAGTTCGTATTTATGTATCTTCATTTTTATCTTCTCCTCGCAAATATTCTAAAAATTCTTTTGATAATTGCAATTTTGGTGTTTTAATTTGGTTAAGTTTTATTTCGATATCTCCTTTCATATCCCGTTCAAGTCTCGCTTTTTTATATTCTTCAAAATCGTATGCGGTCGGCTGGTATGCGTCCCCAAATATGCTTCTCCTGATCGCCTCGCGTTCTGCTCTGAGAACAGCATCTTGTACGCAGCTTCCGTACGGTGTGTACCGGTGTAATCCAAGCCCTCTTGTTAACCCTTCAAGAAACTCTTTGCCTATATCAAAGTACAGGTTAAGTTTCGGCTCGGTCTGGTTCTCGCACGGCATGTTATTCATGCAACCGCCGTCATTGTCCTCGCAGGAAGAATTGCCGCACGGATGCCTATTCATTGCTGCCTAATTGCAGATAGTCGCTTAATGCCCATGATGGCGATTCCCCGCCGCTGTTAATACACAGTTGACATTCGTCGCATTCTTCACGTTTTGATTCATGCTCACATGTTTCACACGATGCCTGCTCACCACTGCGAAGCATTTGTAAGTATGTGTCTCGTTCGCGCTCTGCGATAGCGGCTCTTTTTGTTTCTGGTTCAAGAGCATTTATCAAGTCTGTAATGCAAGACGAAACATCAGCAGCAACGCTTTCATCACACGCAACATAAATACACTTGGCTATTTTTCTGCCTTTTTCAATTATCTCTTTTGTTGTTTTCACAGTCTCCTCCTCCAGTATGAATAAAACCGCTCATTGTTCGGCTATTTTGTTTGCCCATTTGCGTAACAATTCCCTACATACATCGGGATCCCAATCTTCATCCATAAATTTAATGTTTTCTTTTTCTGGACACGAATTTGAAATTACGCAAGAGGCGCAGGATGTTGTTTGTATTGAGTTCAAAAATTCATCAACTGTTTGTTCGCACAACCATTTTTCATAATTAGTCATTTTCCACCTCCCGCCTCGCACGTATGGAAGATAGTTTGTCCATAGCTGCTTTCATTTCTTCTGCATTCGCAGGGCGGATTGTGACGTTCTTGCGTTCAGCGAGTGCGACTTGTACGAAACCCCAATCATAGCGTTCGTTTGTGCCTTCTACATAGATGGACGACATAGCCGTTCCGGACTCCCAATAAAAACCTTCGCCGATGAAGTATAGATTTATAGATTTTTCTTCTGCATTTTCATATTCTGCGAGTTTGTTTACGCCTTCTTCAATCGGGCAGCCTTCGCAGGCTAATGGTCCTTTTCTGCTTTTGCAGATATCATCGCAGCACATTCCGTCTGCTTTTATAAGTTCATAGCAAGACCTTCTCTTTACAGTAAGTCTTTCCATACTGTACCTCCTTGTTGTATTTGAGCTATCTCTCGTTCCCTTTGTCCGGCGGCTGTTTTCGTCGCCCTGAGTGCGCCTTTCCAGTATGGTTTGATGAAGATGGTTTTTCCGGTTCTCTGCTTTCTCCAATGCCCGATAACATACCAGACGAGCGTTTTCCTGTTGAACCCCCTGCTTTGCGATTCTCTGTACAGCAGATCGTTCAACTCTCCTGTGTTTATTGTGTGGTTTTTTATATACCTTACTTTGGCTTTGGTTTTGGTTCTTTTTTTGGATTTTCTTGGTTGTTTTAACGGAGTTGTCCTCGGAGTGCGGAAAACTTCTTTGATAACAGGATGCAACAATGCAATTTGTACGCCATACCATGCTCTGATAGCCATTGCATTTATTGGAAGAATATCTTCGATTCCGAATCTCCCCGACATGCGCTCCCTTTGCATTTTGTTTACTTTCCTCCAGTACAGCTTGTCGTCAGACAGCATGAAGCTGAATCCGTACTTGACTTTTATCGGTGCGATGATTTCTCCAACATCCTTGATTTCATACATGACGATTGCGAGTCCGACGGTCGCTTCTTCGCCTTGCGGAGTATCTGCAAGTATTTCAGAATAGTTATCAAAAATTACAACCCTGTAAATCATTGATTCTTTTTCGCCGATTTCTCTGTCACCAGCTATCCTGATCGTGCAGTCCGTCAGCGGAATAGTGCCTGCAAAAAACAAATCTGAAGGTACGAGGTATCCTTCTCCGACAACGCAGTCGCTGCGACTCGATACCCACAGTTCTGTCAGCGTGTCTACCCCTTCTTTTGTCAAGTGTATTATGTCGCAAGGTTTACTAGGTATTTTGCTTGTGATTTTGCTGTTATAAACTTCATCATGGAATAGGCTCACGATGCAACCCTCCTGTTCCATTCCCTGATCGCTTCATCCTTCGTTTCGCCGGACAATGCCGCAGTGCATTCGGAGCATTCTATAAATGCGCCGCCGGGGTAGTCCGGCATGAACGTAGCGAGCTTGTGAGTATGTGCTGCGATTTCATACAAAACAGCTTCACCTCCGCAAAACGGACAGGATTTGAGTTCTTTTATATTGCTGGGTCCGGAGTATTCATCAATCGCCTTGTTCAGTAGCTGCATGTTACGCCGGACGTTTTCCGCAGCCTGTTCAAGAGATATTCTGTCGTCAATCATTCGTGATACCTCACCCATTCCCAGAGTCCTTGTTTTCCCTTCGCCGGTATCGGCTTGCTGAACGGTTTCGGGTCTGCCTGTTCCCATGCGAACCTGCCGGGAGTCCAGTCGCCGAATAATATTTCCTCCTCAGGTGGGTCTATCCAGTTCAAGCCGTCCCAGCAGCCTGTTTCAAACGGAGCATCGCGCATTTCTTGAATAGCGTCGATAGGACGGCATCCGACATGGTATGTAGTCCCAAGTATTGCCCCTGTAGGAAGTAAGCTATTAAGCAAAGCAATGACTGTAACAGCAGGTGCTTCGGCGATTCCGAATTTTTCACCTATCGCCTTGACAATATTGTGGTTCAGGTCGCGCATTGTGTCGTGCGGCTTCTTTGTTGCAGCGTGGATTGCGAGTTGTCCTGTGTAGCTGTGCTTCCATGACCTCGTTTCAAACTTTTTATGACCTTGTATGAGCAATGAAGCCCACGGCTGGTATAAAGTGATAGCCTTCATAAGCTACTCCTCCATGTCATTTTCCGGCGTTAAATCTTCATCTTCGTCGTCGAGATCAAAAAAGCCTCGTTTTTCCAGCGAGTTTATAAGCTTGGTTACTTTGTTGGCTATCCTCGCCGTGTCAATAGCCGTATTGACAACGGCTATTATGCAAACTCCTACGAGTATTGATACAACTATGCTTACGAACATGATTTTCTCCTTTCTCCGGTCAGAATGGAAGGTCTGCGGCGGCTTCAGTGTTTAAGCCGCCCCCCCCCCCCATTGACTATTCCCATTTTTTCTATCAGTTTTTCTGCTTCATTATCCCTTGCTTCGATGCGTTCGGTGTAGAACCAGCCGTCTTGCAGTATGCCTTGTTCTTTTAGCCATTTTCTCCTGTCGTTTGCATTATTTTCATTTCCGACTGCTCCTTCAAGTGGTCTTCCGTATCCGTATGTAAAATCTGCTTTGAGTTCAGGCACTGTTTCTAGCCATCTGAAACCGTTACGCCGAAAATAGGAAGGGTGAATCAGAGGATATGAAACTTTCAGCGGATTGCTCGGCTGCCGCCAGTGTTTGATTTGCACCCTGTTTATTGCGTATTCTCCGCTTTTGCAATATGCGGTCATAACATAAAGAGCAACACGGTAGCCTTGCACTTCGAGTGTATGGATTACGTTAAGTATATTTTTTCCAGCCTTCACAAATTCACTGGTGTCGATTCCGCAGTGTCCGCCCATGTAATACAGGATTGAAATGACTTTCGCCTTTTGTTCAATTTGTGTCTTTGTTATCATGCTGAATGGTACGCCTGTGATGGCATTCGGAACATGTGGGGCGTACCCCACAGGTCCTACTGCCGGCATCGCCTTCGGTGCAGCTTCAGTGTGGCGGCTCTTTTTATTAGCAGCTTCGATTTTGTCCAGTCCCTCTTTGTAGCCAACTTTTGCGAGGGTCAATGCTTCTTCATAGCTGCCGGTGAGCGAAAACTCGCGGTCGCTTTTTTGGCTGCTAAGTGTTTCATGTTTGAAGACATTGTTAGGCTCACGCTTAGAGATAGTCTCCAGATATTTACTCAGACTGTCATACTCCTCGAACACCAGCCTCATTTACGCCACCAACTTTCTCATTGCGTCGGCATATTCATTGCCGGACATGTTCTTCATGTTGTCGAATATCATCCGCCTATCATCATCGTCCAGGCTGCGGAGCAGGCAGATTTGCAGCGCTTCATCTCTCTCCAATATGTCTTCCAGCCTGTTAAGCCGTTCAATGCTCCGGTAGCTGACGATAAACTTGATTTTCGTCTTCTCGACTGCTTTCCTGAACTCCCAGACGAATTGAAGAAGTTTTTTATTGCCTTGCGCTATGGCTTCTTCGATTGCTTTACTGTAGTCGATGTTGACGACTGCGAACCTGTCAAGGCTGGCTGCGTCAAGCTGGTATCTGCCGGTGTATTCGATATCTGCGCCTGTGCCGTATGTGTTGCCGGCGGCTACGATTCTGAAGCTTTCGTGTGCGTCTACCCTGCCTGTAGGAAAATCGAAGTATCTGTTTGCGATGGCTGCATTAAGAATGACCAGAACTTCGGGTGTCGATGCGTCGATTTCGTCGAGCATGAATAATCCGCCGCCTGTGAATGCCTTGTAAAACTGCGTGTCTTGGTATCTGCCGTTTGCGTCTATGAATCCGGTCAGCTTGTACTCCTGCGTGACTGCATTGCTGAAGTAGAACTCTGCTCCGATAGCTTCGGCTATCTGCTTGCATAAGACGTTTTTGCCGCAGCCGGCAGGACCTGTTAAAAATACTGGAACATCTGCATTGACGAGATTAAGGATCGTCTCGAATTTTTCATGGGTTACTCCCTTGACTTCGTGTACTTTGTCGCCGACTGCGACTTCTACTCGCTTCGGTAGTTCGCCGTACGTGCTGCGAATCCAATCATCGAGCAGTGGTATTGCAGCTTCAGCTACGTCTTTTGCTACGAACTGTGCGACTGAATCAGCTATAAGCTGGTTAATCATATCGGCAGGGCTGGTCGCTATGCCTGTCGGATTTCTCGGAATCCAGTTTTTCTTCGCATCGACCAGCAGATCGTTTGCCTCGATTACCAGTTTCGGTTCCAGTACAGTTTTCCCGTTGTCTGTTGACTTGAAGCTGTTCCGGGGATTATAGTATCTGCCGCCATAACCTACATACGGTTTGAACGCCCTCTCGGTGTCCTCGATCACGATGCTTACATGCTCTCCTTGTGCCAGTTGAATTTTCATTGTGTTTCTTGCTCCTTTCTTGCATTACGGTTCAGTAATTTTTATTCGTGCGCGTACTCTAATCTTGCCGAAACGTAATGTCAAGAGAAAAATAAAAATAATTTCGTGAATATCGTAAAAAGTTTACGGTTGCTTAAGTTTACACGGATATTCGGCGCTAAAACCGTCTGCCCAGAGTCCGTCTTCGACTCCTTTTAACAGCACCGGCTTCAGGTTGTCCTTCATAAATATCGGAACTCCTGCTGTGTCGGCTGCTGATACGATTTTTTTAATCCATGAGATTTGCGGTACTATTTTTCCGTGCCTGTCACCGGTCTCTGCTCCGATAATCACCCATTCAGGCATCATGCCGAAATCGACGGGTCCGAGCAGTGGCTCGATTGACATAAACGTATTGAATCCGTGTGGCGATAGTTCGTATAGGTCTGTACCGGTTCGCAGCGAATTATTATCAGTCACCGTACAGCCGTACCAGAAATTGTCTTTTTTCGGCAGTAAGCCGTGATAGTCAAGATGCGAATATCGAATCGGGTTTTTAGTCAGGAACAGGTATTTGTGTTGAGGTGCTGCCAGACATGAATCGAACACCTCTACTATCCATTCATCCGGTACCCATTTCCCGAACAAATCGCACATGCTGCCGACAAAGATGTTCTGCGGTGTCTTAGTCTTTTTAGGGTCGTTCAGTCTGTACTTGTGGAACGTAGGGTCAAAACCATACGGAAACGCCGCTTTGCGCGGTTTGCCGAACTGGTCTTCAGTCATTAACGGCTCTGTGAGTACAGCGGCTCCGCCAGCAGGGTTGTAAGTGGTTATTTCGCCGTCACGCACGTATCCTTGAAATCTGCGTGTACGCTGCTTTGCATAGCAATACTCGCACTTGTGCAGACAGCCTGTGACCGGGTTATATGTCATATCGCACCATTCGATGTTAGTCTTGTTCATCGGTATCCTCCTCCGGCTCGTCGAACAGGCTCTGCTGTCCGGTGTCTATTTCGCGCATGACCCATTCTCCGGCTATCGTGTCGAACACGAGTTCGCAATTGCCACCGAGCGAGCCTATTGCTTCGTCCTTGATTTGCATTACTGAACTGACCCTGTGATCGAATTTCGGTACTACGATTTCTCGTATAGGCTCCTCAAATGGAGAGTTTTCTCGCGTCACCGTGATTTTTAATTTTAGTGTGATTTCTGCTGCGTCCGACTCCTTCAGTTCCATGTTCGTCAGCGTTTTCTTCAGGACATTGTTGAAGTCGGCTTTCATATCCATGAACGTATTGTCATTGATATTCACTGGCCATTCCGTTATCATTGCTGGGTTCTCCTTTCATGTGTGCGCCGCACAGGGCGGCGCGATTATTAGATTATGCGATTGTGAAGCCGAAGGCGACGCGGACGGTAGTGTTGGAAGCGGTGGCGTCGTGCACAAGACCGCCGCTGTGCACAATTACAAAGCCCGTGGAGTTGCCTCGGCTAGCAGAGCGTGTCCAGTAGTACCTGTTGCTGCCTGTACCGTCTGTCATTATCCGGTCGTCGCTGGTCTTGAATATTTCGTATTTGTCGCCATCATATCCGCCTCCGTATATGGCAGACCCGAACAGTTCGCTTTCAGACAATACGAACAGGTCGTCAGAGGTTGTGACTTTCTCGCCTTTGCTGTTGTGGGCTACTTTTTCAACGGTTTCGATATAGCTTGTGAGTTCTTCGGCAAGTTCATCGTAATAATCGCCATTCAGATACTCCCTGATATCAGAGTCTACCCAGCCTTTATAGGCTGCGCCGGAATCATCTTCAAACATAGCCATTCCCGGCAGCAATGACATATTCATCAGCGTTACGTTCGGTCTCTGCTCGCCGCTGCTTAATGTTTCATGGTCTATCCCGATGATTTTACATTCGTAGCCGGAGAGAATGACTGTATCTCCGACAGTGTAGTGATTCCTGATTTCGCCGTTCCGTACTGCCTGTGCGAACCATTCGACGGAAACTTCTTCCGGCTTATCAGGTGAATCGCCTATGATTCCGAGCGTCCTGAGTTGTTCTTCCGTCAACTCGATTTTTTTACCTTCAATGCAGATATAATTATTCACTGGTCTTCCTCCATGTCCTGTATGAATATTTCGACCCGTGGGTCTTCCTTGTCGATTTTAGGCGGCGGCAGTATGGGTTTCACATGCTTGCGGTTATCGTTCTTCAGTACCCCGATGTTTTGAAGTGCATCGAGAATACATTTTGCTGCTCCCGACGTTACATTGTCAGGATCGCGCCTTGCGTTTGGTTCGTAACAGGTGATTTTGATTGTCACAGGTCCTGTTACCGGTTCGATTTTCTGCGCTTTGGCTGCCCAGCCGACTGTTTCCATCGCAAGTCGCTTGACTCTTGCGGCTACCATGTGGTGCTGCCGGAGTTCGTTATAACCGGGCAGTCTACCCTTCACCGTAAATAGCTGTTTCATTCTTGTGTAGCCTCCCTTACGTCTTCTGCAATTAACAGATAGTCGAGGGATTTTGACTTCGGTCTGGGCTTTTTGGTCTGCTCCACCCGATACCCGTTTTTGACAAGGATTGCTGCGACTTTCAGCCTGTCTTCTTCCAAGAATATTCTGATCTCTATTTTTTCCATCTGTAGTTCCTCGCTTCATTTGGTTCTATACTGAAATTAAACATCCCGCAAGCTTCATTTATTCTTCCGGCAGTTGCTGAATCTATCGCACGTAACCCGTCTATTGTAAATTCTGACGATATCAGCGTAATTAGCCGGGCATTGTACCGGGCGTTGATTATTTCAAAAGCAAGCCGCACATCAGCGTCGGACGGTTCAGAGCCTGCCTTACACTTGAACAGATCGTCGATATATAGCACTTCTACGGTCTGCAATAGTCTGATTTCTTTCAGGTGCGGTTCGCCATCGTTTGCGGTCGCCTTGATTCTTTTTACTTCCGTGTTCCAGATCATGTAATTAACAGGTATACACCTTCTGAGATAACGCCCTGCCATCGCTGTGCAGATATGTGTTTTTCCACTGCCGGTCTGCCCGAAAACCCCGAAAAACCATTCATTGTTATCATCAAGGTTTAGGAATGCTTCCGCTGCATTTTTGATAGTTTTTTGCCACACTTCAGGTGTTTGGTAGTTGTCGAATGTATACCTGTCTATAAGCGGTTTGAGTCCGCTTTTTTCGATAAGCTTTACGGCTTTCCTGATTTTCATGCACTCGCATTCTCTCCAAGTATTGCCATTGACATAACTGCCACCGCGATTAAGGCATTTCTCGCAGTCGTAGCCTTCAAGACTGCCCGGAGTGGCATTTCTTATGTCCATCTGCCGTTGTTCGTATTTGTCAGGGCTGGCAGATTCTGCCGGAGCGTCTGGGATTTTACCGAGAATATTGCCTATTGGTTGCAGCATAGCTTTCTCCTGTCCTCATATATATTTGCCTAGTTTTTCCGTCGGCGGTTTCGGTGACGATGTCGAGTTAAGATAGCTTTCAAATTTCGTTCCGAACAGGGTTTCGGGGCGGAGATACTCTGACATCTTCGGGTCGTTTTTCCACACCTTTACCCTGTTGTCTATTACTTTTTTGAAGTCTTCGATGGAAAACCCTTCTGCAAGCCTTGCGTTTATATGACTGGTAGTTGTTTTGGTAGTCGCTTTAAAAGATTTTCCAGTTTTTTCGTTAAGATATTCGATAATACTTTTCTTTATTTCTTCTTTTCTTATATTCTCTTTTAATATTGTAGGTTGTTTCACTTTTGTTTCATCCGTGTTGCAAGTTTGTGTCACTTTTGTTTCATCAATTTGGTATAACTCCCAATTCACAACGGTTAACAGCGTTTCATTATTGTGTCGATTTTGTATTATCATTTGGTCGGCTTCGAGTAGCGCTAAAAAGCGTCTTGTTTTTGACCTGTCGTTCCACCCCCATTTCTTTGTAAGTTTACTAAGGGACGTAATCATTTGACCGGGTTTTAGGTCTATGAATTTATTCCCAGAACGGACTTTGCTTGGGAACGATTCGACGGACAGCAAGATATCTTCCCATGCGTGGTAGTTGTCATACGGATTGCAGTCATAAATCCAATGATTGCGGATTTTTCTATGTAATTTAATCCACCCGTTGTCTGCCACATCACATGACCTCCTCACCATCGTACCCATCTATGATGTCGGGTTCCTCCATTGTTTCCAGACGTTCCATGACTGCGCTCCACACTGAATACGGCATCGCAGTTGTTGAAGTATACCCGTGTTCTGCAATTATCTTCATAATGACTTCGTTTGCTGTCTCAATGCCTATGATGGACTGTGCTTTTTTGAACAGTTCTTTCCGTTGTTCCTGAGTGATAACAGGATCGTCCGGTATCTGGCTGCCATCATCGTCGTCGGGGAACGGGTCACCATCTACGATATCTTCGTAGTATGTCGGAATCGCACCGGACGCAACCATTTCATCTTCGGAATAAACGCCTGTGTAATCTTTCGGGAATGCGTCCCTGACACACTGGCTGACGGCAACCTTGTTTATCATGGTTGCAGGCTTAGTTTTCCAATTAGCCATGCCTTTGTTGTACTCGGACAGGGCGACTTCTTTGAACGCCACCCGCTCTTTGTTCATGCGTGAAAATGTGACATAGCACCAGCTGCCGATAAGTTCTTCGCCGGGGTACAGGCAGCAGCCTTTTTTCTGGACGATTTCATCGCCGCGTTTTACTGTGATTCCGTCTTCTTTGCATAAGTATTCCGGATGGTCGAATGCTCGCCTGAGATATGCGTCCTTACCGACAACCATCTGTGCCGGGTCGTCTTTGCTGTATTTGATTAAATAGACCTCGCCCTGTACAAGTGGATTGAGTTTCTGACCCGCGCAGGTGTTCATGAAAAATACTACTTCCTGATCGCTGACCAAATCAGCACGACCTCGAACCAGATACTTTTTTACGAACTGTAAATCAAGTTCGACATGTGTACCCAAGACCTCGTAGCTGACAGCAAGGGCATTCTGTTCAGCTTTGCTTAATGCTGTGACTTCGCTCATTGATTTTTACCTCCTAATGCTCGTTTTATAGACTTCTTTGTATTCGATGCCGGGAATCTGGGTTTTGCCTTTGCTCATGCGTATCAGCCGGAGTGCTGCTGCCGTATCGACAGGCCGTAATTCGATGCCTGCGATTTCGACCGGAACTTTGGAACTGTCTACTTTCGTGATCTCCCAATCTTTCGTCTGAGAGATACCGGCAGCTTTCGGCGGAGCAACGCCAGGAATGGACACCGTTTTGCTGAGATTTTCTGCCGCCTGTGCTTCGTATAATGCGAACTCGGCGGCTTTGCTGTTTCCGTCAGCTTCAGCTTCTGCTGCTGCTTCAAGTTGTGCATCTGCTTCCTCCAGTGCTATACGTCGTGCGATTTCTTCGGCTTGCAACCGTTCGCGCTCCATTTTTGCTGTGTACTCGCCCATTGTCGTTTTGATAATGTTCTCTGCATTGTTTAGCGGTTTAAGCATTGTGTTCTCCCGTTCGCAGATCGTTTTCCATGCCTTGTGGGAGTCCTTCTTCATCGGCTCGAAAAATGCTTTGACTTCGGCAATCATGTTTTTCACGCTCCGGGCGAAAACTCCGACAGCCTGATAGTCTTCATCGGTTTCGATTACTTTTGATTCTGCTTCAAGTTCCATTTTCGATACGGATTTCGACAGTTCGGTTTCTTCGGTTTTGGGTCCTCCCGGTATGATGGCAACTACGACCTCCGTTACTTCGGTTTCTTGCTCTACTGCTACTACTGCCATGATTTTTACCTCCTGTGATTTTCTAAATAATTACGGACTGTCAGCAGTGAGCAGAAAACTTCCCACGCTTCCTTGTCCATTGGCTCATAATAATCATCGAAGCTGTACTGACCGCTTTTCTTTAGGTGAAGAACAGCCTTACCTGCGAACTCCGCCTTATGGCTGGAAAACGCTCTTGAATACGCTTCAAGTTGTACTCTTGTTAACATCTTGACGATACTGGAAGAAGTTTTTACATCAACGCATAAAATCTTATCCTTGATTCCGAGTGCAAGGTCTGAAGTTCCGGCGTACCTGTGTACCCTGTGATAGATTCTGTTCTCGCTGCCGATTATGTCAGGCTTAAAATCGAACATGAAGCTCTTGAACGCCCGATAATATCCGTAATATTCGCTCTCGATATCATCTATGCCGAATTTCAGAAAATTCTCGATGGCATTATGCACCGCCGTACCTCTAGCAGCGGCTTTTTCGAGTACACCTGTGTCGATACCGCCATAATATGATTCATTTAGCGGTTTCATGACCTGTGTAACGCTTGGAATCTCTATACCGTGTAGCTTGTATGTGTGAGTAGGTTCGTCGAAGGATAATTCCTCCATCACTGGTACTTCTTTCATGCGTATGCCTCCATCATCCGGTCTTTCCTGATCGCATCCCAATCGGGTTCATAATCTTCTTCATAGTCGCCTTCAGCGAGTCTCAGATTACAACCGAGATAGTCCAGTAACTCGCGGGCTGTCATATCTTCGACGCAGTCCTTGCAGCCCATCGTTTCACCGTCAGGGTCTTCCCAATAATCTTCTCCGTAACTGATGTCGCCGCCGCATATATTGCAGGTGCAAAACGACGCCGGTTCCGGTGCGTTCGGACATCTGGCGTCGCATGGCGAGGAGCGGCATTCACTACACATAAACCGCACTCCTTTCTGTATTTATTTTTCCTATGCGGTTTATCTCTTGCCGCATAGCACAATCAATCAATTCGTTTTGAAATAGAACGTCAAAATAATTCTCGATGGTATATCCGAGTTCCTTCGGGTATGCTTGGATTTTCCGTACTGTGTATTCGGCTACCTGCGCTACGTCTTCGGCAGACAAGCCTAACCCTGTGATGCTCATGGTTTCCTCCTCAGATTTTTAGTTGCGGTGCAATGCAGTGTGCGTGTGTACGTTGTCTGGCGATTTTTTGGTCAGCTTCGGTCAGTCTGTGTTTGCATCGGACACCGCCGCGCATACACTTTGTCCGGATGCAGCTATCAGGATGAAGACACCTGCCGGTATCGCCTGCAAAAATGCCGATATTCGGTTTTTGCATTGCTGCTATTGCGCGGTCAAGTTCCTGCTCTGTTTTTATCCCGTATTCAGTAGCTAAGAGTGTCTTCAAGTTTTCTAACATTGACATGATTTACTCCTTCATGTTCACGCCACCGTTTGACATGAATTTCTGGCAGGTCAGGCGCAACTCCCCCAACGTGATAGTCAGGCTGTCGAAATATTCCTGAAGCCATACGACAGTTGCCAGATTGTCCTTAGTCAGCTTGCCATCAGCAGATATAGCCCAGAGTTTTTTCTTCGCTTCGTCCAACGGCTCTAATGCGCTCATGACTTTGCTGGTGATTTTTTCGATACTGCATATCTCGGTCGGAATCGGCATACCTTTTCCTATCGGGCAGTCGTTAACGCAATAATGGGCTTTTAATTCAGGTGCGTTATATAAATCAGCCATCATCACGACTGCGTCCGCCGGGACCATCTTCGTTACCGATAATTCGTAGTTCGCAAGTGTCGAGTTCGAGATTCCTAAGAGTTCGGCTGCATTCTCCCTGCTCGATAGCCGCTCGTTCGATTCTGCGGCTTCCTTCCTTGCTCTGTAATAAAGATTCTCCTTGTTCTTCACGCTTATACCTCCGAAATGAGCATGTTTCGATGTTTTCTGCTGAAATGTACAGTTAAATTGCGTGTTTTGAGTCCGGTTTGTCGAGCTAGACTCTATGGTCTTTCGGATTGCGGCATTGTACAATTAAGGCGTGCTTGCAGGTGCAATATTACGATTCCGTAAGTGTCCGCCAAAAAAAACAGTGTCCACATCTTCGAGAGTCAGTTCAAGCGCGTTCGACATTGCGAGAATTTCATGATCTAAAAATGGGACTTCACCAATCCGTTTTTTATCAAACGTGACCCTTGAACGCCTTATGACTTGTGCCATTTCTGTTGCGCTTGTATCCTTGCGAGCCATTGCAGCATTAAGCTCCAATTTGTTTACTGTAGCCATCTGCGTCACCTCCTTTTCTTCGTAATAGTTTGTTCACAAACCTACTCTAACTTACCGTTTCGTAATTGTCAATAGTAAAATTATAATTTTATCAAGATTTATTTCAGTATGTATAATTTATGCTATCATGGCGTAATGGAGGTATGAATATCATGGAACGAAGCGTATTTTCAAACATTCTGAGGGAACTGCTCGATACGAAGGGCATGTCCCAGAAACAGCTTGCCGTTGACTGCGAAACGACGGAGGCGACTATCTCCCGTTATATCAGCGGCGTACACAAGCCGGAACTGGCAGTTGTGGTGAAGATAGCACAGGTTCTAAACGTGTCTATTGATTACTTGTGCGGTCTGACGGATTTATCAGGTCCGAAAGAATTACTCGGCGCAGAACTGACTACACTGATACGATGTTTCGAGCGAGCTTCGCAACGTGATAAAAGGCTCGTCTGGGGCATTCTGGAAGACTACATGATTTCGAGGGAAAAAGGGAGTCCGTTCTGGTCAAGTTACAGAGCAGAAACAGAAACGGCATGACAAGATTCTGCACTCACTGGCGAGAGGGTAAAATCATTCACCTCGTTTTTCCTGACGACAGAAACGAGGTGTGAAAATGACTATTCCGGAACACAGCAAAAAGAAACAGATCCCGCACAACGTACTCAGCAAAAAAGCAGCCATCTACGTCAGGGTGTCTACCCACTGGCAAATCGACAAAGACTCGCTGCCGATACAACGAGAGGAACTTATTAAATACTGCCAGTACGCCTTAAACATTGACAGCTACGAGATTTTCGAGGACGCTGGTTATTCTGCCAAGAATACGGAGCGACCTGCATATCAGCAGATGATGGCTCGTATGCGGCACGGCGAGTTTACCCACATGCTGGTATGGAAGATAGACCGTATCAGCAGGAATCTAATTGACTTCGCTACCATGTACGAGGAAATGAAGCGGCTCGGAGTTGACTTCGTATCAAAAAACGAACAGTTCGATACTTCGTCGGCTATGGGCGAGGCGATGCTGAAGATAATTCTAGTGTTCGCCGAACTTGAACGTAAAGTCACTTCGGAACGTGTGACCGCCATCATGTTGTCCCGCGCAGCAGCCGGACACTGGAACGGCGGCAGGGTAGCCTATGGTTATTCCTATGACAGGGAAACAGGCGCGTTCTCCATTATCGAATCTGAGGCGGCTGTAGTACGCATGATTTACGATACTTATGACCGTGAAAAATCATGCACGGTCGTTGCAAAGGCATTGAACGGAAAGGGAATAAAATCACGCCGGGGTTTCGACTGGAATCCGGTCACTGTGCATGGTATTCTCCGCAGCCCGTTCTACAAAGGAACGTACAGGTATAATTATCGGGACGAATCAAAAACCGGTAACAGTTCAGGCGACTTCAAGCCTGAGTCAGAATGGGTTATGGTTGACAATCATCACGAGCCGATTATTTCTGTCGAGCAATGGAACCGTATCGGTCAAACTCTTACTGAGAACAAGCGCATCATCGGCAGTGGGGCTTCTTATAACCGTGGCAATGTTCACCTGTTCGCCGGTCTGTTAAAATGCGGTAGCTGCGGCTACCTGATGCCGGCTACACCGGGTACTCCCCGTGCTGACGGATTTCGACCGTCGAATTATTCATGCTCCCGTAAACGGAGATTCGACGACTGTCCGAATAAATATGTGACTGATCTCACACTTGGACCGTTCGTGCTGAATTATATCGCCAATATGATGAAGGCACAGCGCAGCTTCGGTAGAACTACAAGTATCGCCACACTGGAGAAAAAGTTGCTGCGGGGTTCTGAATTATCAGCGGTCGCGCATATCGAAGGTGCAGGTTTGCAAGAATTGTATGATACCTTGAAACGTGGGTTGTCGCCGGACATGCCTTTCGAGCATGAACCGCTGGGGTCAACGGAACAGGGAACACAGGAAATGGAATTGCTTGTGTCCGAGCGTCGAAGGTCGGAACGTGCGCTCAGTAGACTTCATAGTTTGTATTTATACGGCGATGATACTATGTCTGAGAGTGATTATATCTTGGAGAAACAGCGCATCTCCAGAGAGATTGAGACGCTGGATTCGCGCATGGAGGCTATCGAGGCTGACCGGGCGAGCCATTTTTCCATATCAGACGAGGATTTCATCGAA
>Ga0123356_10001139_pt1 | contig 29462 bp, 31 predicted proteins | sample TergutEmb28metaG_2_FD_92546 | JGI IMG/M metagenome (GOLD analysis project Ga0123356, IMG submission 92546) | Embiratermes neotenicus P3 segment gut microbial communities from Petit-Saut dam, French Guiana - Emb289 P3 | ecosystem: Host-associated > Arthropoda: Insects > Digestive system > Gut ...
ATCATAGAAACCCGGAAGACAGTAAGCCAGGCTCTTAGAGAATGGGACATCAGTAGTGTTGAGAGAATTATTATCGACCATGATGAGCAGGCAAAGAGTACAGCACCGGCAGAGGATGAAGAAAAGAAACCAACGTCGAAGCCCTGGTATGTTCGCAAGAACCCGAAGCTGTAAACAACGGGTAAGACAAGTAAGGAAAGTAATGACATAGTCTAAATATGTATAATGGCGTCAAAAATGCTTGACAATAAAAAATCATGACAATATAATATCAATGCAAAAAACATAAAATGAATCAATAGACAACAATATTGTGATAATCGGAGGGAGGGAAGAAAAAATGTCGGAAGTGCATATCAAAGACAATGAGTCTCTGGACAGTGCGTTAAAAAGATTTAAGAGAAACTGTGCTAAATCCGGCGTCCTCTCGGATTTAAGAAAAAAGGAATACTATCAAAGTCCCAGTGTAAAACGCCGTAAAAAATCAGAAGCTGCACGCAAAAACAAGAACAAAAGGTTCAACTGATAACAAAACATTATCAAGAGATAATTAAATCAAATCAGTAAAAAGTGGCTGTTGCAATGCAATAGCCACTTTTTATTATATTCAAAACCTATTAGTTTAGCTCGGCGTTAAGTCTGTTAATGAAGTTCATTATGCGTTCGCCTTCATTCCCTGTTGCAGGTGTCGGCTGGTAATTATTAAAGTCTCTTGCAGAGGTAGTGCGAACGGGAATAATATTTGTCTCATTTGTTTCCTGCAATACACCGCCTTCAAAAGTAAATGTCTGTTGAAAAATGAAAGCATCCAAGGAACGCGGATGGCGATTCCCGCCGAAGCTGAAGTTTGCCAATGAGTAAACAATATTCTTTCCGTTATACTCTTCAATACCTTGAATAACATGAGGGTGAGCACCCAATACCAAGTCAGCACCGTTATCGATAGTAAATCGTCCTAGGCTTTTCTGGCTGGCATTAGGTCTGTTATGGGTTTCTATACCCCAATGATAATAAGCAATAATAAGATCTGCTCCTCTTTCTTTTAAGTCGTCAATTGCAGCTTTTACATTATCATGGTAGGCACGGGGATTATCTCCCCAAGCAAGAAACCCGAACATACCTATCTTTATGTCTTTAATTTCAATAATTGTGTTTGTTTCATTTCCGAAAAACGCAATTCCGGCTTCTTCAAGCGTTTCTTTTGTTTCCTGATAGCCTACATCAAAAAAGTCGCCGCTGTGATTATTTGCAAGCGAAACCGCTTCAATACCGGAACCGTCAAAAACCTGCACGAATTCCGGAGCCGCACGGAATGTAAACCTCTTATCCACACGCCTTGTTGCATTGGTGAATGTGCCTTCAAAATTAACAATGGTTAAGTCATCATCATTAAAGATGTCTCTTACATTCTTAAAGAAGTACTCGTAATTATTGTTGTTAAATACACGCATCCATGTATTATAACTGTTACTGACGGGACAGCCGCCGATAGTGACATCTCCTGCGGCGGAAATAGTGATTGTAACAATAGGCTCGGGAGTTGGCTCTGGTGTTGGCTCAGGCGTAGGCTCCGGCGTGGGCTCGGGCGTAGGCTCCGGTGTGGGCTCGGGCGTAGGCTCCGGTGTGGGCTCGGGTGTAGGCTCCGGCGTTGGGTCAGGCTCGGATAATGAATCATGACCGTTTAAGGAGGCCAGAGCAAGCTTCGGATCGATTACTGTATAATAATCGCCGTCTCTGTAAAGAAACAGAACCGGAGGTGTGACAAGAGCCAAAGTAAGAAAAGTAAGGAATATAGCGATAAATACTTTTATGCGTTTACTCATACGGCTATTCCTCGAAATGTACATGATTGTTTATATGTTCAATGCAAAAACAATGATACCCGTTGCAACGGGAACAATAGCGAAACTCCAAATCAGGATAGTCAACATCTGTTTTTCCGCAAACAGAGCATTTATGCCGATATGGTTTATCGGCAAGGTCACGCTTAGCTTGCTTTGCTGCTTTCTTAAAATTTATGACCTGGGAAGAAGAGCGTATCTTCATAGGTCGGACATAAGACCATAAATCATCACCGCAGATGAGGATGTAGTTAAGAACAGCAACAAGCGGCAGCAGAGCAGCCAAAACCTGCCCTGCAATGATCCCTCTTATAATCTCGAATATAAAGAAGCCTGCATTTGCTATTGCCAGCCATTTAATTTTAAGCGGAATTACAAAAAAGAGCCTTATGGAAAAATCGGGAAAAATCGTTGCAAATGCAAAGAGCATAGAAAGGTTTAAAAAAGCAGGACGTAAAAAGACAAATGTTCCCATCGAAAACCAAATAACAAAGCCAAAGAGGATATTTAAAAGGATACCGGAAAAATAAAATATTGTGAACTTACCGGCACCCCATTCACGCTCAAGTGTACTGCCGATAAAATAATAGAAATAAAGAGCAATTGCAACAAAGAATATCCCGCTGCTGACAGGCAAAAATACCCATGTAACAAGACGCCATACCTGACCGCTGAGTATAAGCTCGGGAAAGAAAAGTAAAAAGGTAAAAAACTGAGCACCGCTAAGGCTCAGAATATATACAACAGCAGATAGAATAACGATATAGAGCATAAGCCTCGGAATTCCGAAGCTGCGATGCTTTTGACAGAATCTGTCGATTGCCCGGCTGATAGCTCTCAAGTTAAACTCTCCCTCAATAAAGTCAGAGATATTATATCATGCAGATTGAATTTATGCGATAATATTTTAAAGGCGGAAAAACTAGGCGAAAAAACTTTGGTACAAAACTAAAAAACGCTTGCAATTGCATTATGGATGTGTTAACATACTCAAGCGTGATTTTTCTACAATTACTTATAATGAATTTTCTTGCAAAAGCAATACAATATATGCTTAGCAGTTATTGAGGAGGAAGTATAAATGGATTTGGTAAAAGCAGTAAGCGAGCAGTATCTGAAGCCGGAGCTGCCGACAATGAACGTAGGAGATACGGTCAGGGTAACGGTTAGGGTAAAGGAAGGTAACCGTGAGCGAAACCAAGCTTTTGAAGGTACAATTATTGCGAAAAAGCATGGCGGCATTAATGAAACAATTACGGTAAGAAGGATATCCTATAATGTAGGATGTGAAAAAGTATTCCCCGTACACTCACCGACAATAATATCTATAGATACAGTAAGACGCGGCAGAGTTAGAAGAGCCAAGCTGTACTATCTGAGAGACAAAATCGGAAAGAAAGCAAAAGTTAAAGAGAGAGTTTAAAGAAAAGGGGCTCCACCCCCTTTTTTTTACTATAGATTTCGTGTATAATAGCATGCAGCGAACGAAAGGGATAACCGTTTAAATGGATGAGTTTGCATCAGAGTTAATTGAAGACGAAGAAACCCAAGACGTAAAATCGGCAAGAGTGAGAATGGAGCTTTACGATTGGCTTCAATGTATAGTTACGGCCATTATCTGCGGAGTTCTTATTTTTGTTTTTATCGGAAGAACAATCGGAGTCGACGGCAGGTCAATGATTCAAACCCTGCGGCATAATGACAGGGTTGTTATTTCCAATCTATTTTACACTCCGGATAACGGAGATATAATTGTGTTCAGGTCGCCGTCGGAGCAGTTTGAATACCCGCTTGTTAAAAGAGTAATAGCAAAAGAAAACCAAACTATTGACATCAATTTTGAAAACGGAGACATTGTAGTCGACGGTGTCGTTATTAACGAACCTTATATAGACACAATTATAACTGCAAGGCACGATTTCAGCGGACCTGTAACCGTTCCAAAGGGATATGTTTTTGTGCTCGGAGACAACAGAAACAGCTCAACAGACAGCCGTGACAAGGTTGTCGGACTTGTAGATACAAGATATATTCTCGGCAAGGTTCTTTTTGTTCTGATACCAGGAGCCGACGACAACGGCAACAGAGACTGGGACAGATTTGGAACTGTGGCATGATTTGGGAGCTCTGGCATGCATAAATCAGAAAATACGGCATCCGGGATATCGGAGGCAGGTATATCGGAAAAAATGAATATACAGTGGTTTCCCGGACATATGACCAAAGCACGCAGAATGATTACCGAGAATCTTAAGCAAATAGACGCTGTTTGCGAGGTTATAGATGCAAGAATACCTGTATCCAGCAGAAACCCGAATCTCGATGAAATGACAGCCGGAAAACCACGCCTTATTATTCTCAACCGAATCGACCAGGCAGATCCTGCAAGCACAAAAAAATGGGCTGCACACTTAAAAAAGAGTGGGGCAGCCATTCTGGAAACAGACAGTAAATCAGGAAAAGGCGTAGGCAGCTTTGGTTCTGTGGTTCGTGAATTGCTTTCCGATAAGATAAAGAACTACGCACAAAAGGGTCAAATCGGAAGGCGGCTTCGTTTGATGGTGGTCGGAATTCCAAATGTAGGAAAATCCTCGTTTATTAACAGAATCGCAAAGAGGAAAGCCACGCAAACATCAGACAGACCGGGCGTTACAAAAGGAAAACAATGGATTTCACTTGACAGCGGTATAGAGCTTCTTGATACCCCAGGTATCCTATGGCCGAAGTTTGAAGACCAAACAGTAGCGGAGAATCTTGCGTTTACCGGTGCGGTAAAAGACAGCATTATGGATATAGAGACCTTGGGAGCAAATCTAATGGCAAGGCTAAATGCCTATTATCCGGAGAGATTAACTCAAAGATATAAGATTGATATAAATAGCACTTTAAGCGGATTTGAGCTGCTCGAGCTTGCTGCTAAAAAGCGGGGCTTTCTTATTAAGGGCGGCGACTACGACCTTGAGAGAATGGCTATAATATTGCTCGATGAATTTCGCGGCGACCTCCTGGGAAGGATTACACTCGAAAATGTGGAAGATTGAACAGGAAATGCAAAGCAAAGGCTATACAGTCATTTGCGGAGTAGACGAAGCGGGCAGAGGACCGCTCGCGGGACCGGTATTTGCTGCAGCTGTAATTTTGCCTTTTGGTATAAAAATAGATGAGCTTAATGATTCAAAAAAGCTGACTGAGAAAAAACGTGACAGACTTTTTGATGAAATTAAAGAAAAAGCTGTATCGTTTGCAATTGCATCTGCCGACAATAAGGAAGTTGATGAGATAAATATTCTAAACGCGACCTATTTAGCGATGAATCGAGCAATTGCAGCACTCTCAACAGAACCTCTCATAAGCTTAATTGACGGCAACAGTAGCTCCGGAATCACACATAATAACGTTTGTGTAGTTAAAGGCGACAGTAAATCGGCATCTATTGCGGCAGCATCCATACTTGCCAAGGTCAGTAGAGACAGATATATGCTCGAATTAGCGGTAAAATATCCGGATTATGCATTTGAGAAGCACAAAGGGTATGGGACAAAGCTTCATTATGAAAGATTAAAACAGTTCGGTCCCTGTGAAATACACAGAGCATCCTTTTTGAAGAAAGGTTTTATCAGATGAAAGCTGACCCAAGGAAAATTGGTACATGGGGTGAAGGTATTGCTCTTGAGTATTTAAAAGAAAAAGGTTACACTATTCTTAAAACGGGCTTTCGCTCCCGCTTTGGTGAAATAGATATAATAGCAAAAAATAAGGAATACCTTACATTCACGGAAGTCAAAACAAGGAAAGACGCAAGCTTTGCAACAGCAAGAGAGTATGTAGGCTATAAAAAGCAAGTTAAGATAATAAAAACTGCGGGCTATTGGCTCATAAAAAGACCGACGGATTTGCAACCGAGATTTGACGTTATAGAAATATATGCAAAAGACGGCGAGTTGACAAAGCAACCGCAAATCAATCACATAATCAATGCGTTCGAATTAAACTGAAACGGTAAGTAATATGCTTTATCAAAGTACAAGAGGAGATCTAAATAGAGTATCGGGAGCAAAAGCCATTACCTGCGGGCTTGCAAATGACGGCGGTTTATTTGTTCCGGAAACCTTCCCGACTCTAACATCGGATTCAATACTGGAGCTGACAAAAAAATCCTACAGTAAACGTACAGCATATATCATCGGCTTATTTATGAGTGACTTTACTTCAAAGGAGTTGGAGGAATATTCAGATACAGCTTACAGTTGCAATCGTGATAGCGGCTTTACAAACAGAGAGATAGCACCACTTTATAAAACAGATGAGAGTACACACTTTCTGGAACTATGGCATGGACCGACTTGTGCGTTTAAGGACATGGCGTTGCAGATAATGCCGAGGCTTTTAACGGGCTCGCTAAAAAAGCTTGGCGAAAAGCGTGAGGTCTGTGTGCTGGTGGCAACATCGGGCGATACAGGCAAAGCCGCACTTAATGGTTTTTGTGATGTGCAGGGAACAAAAATAATGGTTTTTTACCCACGAGACGGTGTTTCCGAGGTTCAAAAGCTGCAAATGACCACACAGCATGGAGATAACGTAAATGTGATTGCGGTTGAAGGCAACTTTGACGATGCTCAAACGGGAGTAAAAGCAATATTTACAGACGATAAGCTCGATGGTAAGCTTGACGAGATGGGTTGTTTTCTGTCTTCTGCAAACTCAATCAACTGGGGTAGACTTGTACCACAAATTGCTTATTATGTTTCGGCTTATTGTGACCTGATTAACAAAAATGAAATAATACCGGGTGAAAAAATCAATTTCTGTGTCCCAACCGGAAACTTCGGAAACATACTGGCGGCATATTATGCAGAGAGAATGGGGCTTCCTATTAATAAATTGATTTGTGCATCAAACCGCAACGATGTGCTCGCCCATTTTATTAACACAGGTCAATATAATAAAAACCGCCCGTTTTACACAACGATTTCACCCTCAATGGATATTCTTGTTTCAAGCAATCTTGAAAGACTGCTCTTCGAATTATCAGGAAAAAACGGAGAAACGGTAAAGTCATATATGTCAGCACTGATATCCGAAGGACAGTATCAAATTTCCGATAATGTAAAAGCAGAGCTAAGCAGAATCTTTCAGGCCGGTTATTGCTCTGAAGAGGATACAAAAAAGACAATTAAGTATACATTTAAAGATAGAGGCTATCTGATTGATACACACACTGCAGTAGCATATAAGGTTTTACAGGACTATAGAGAACGAACCTCTGATGACAGCGTTTCCGTGGTAGTATCGACGGCAAGTCCGTATAAATTTTGCGAAGCGGTACTGGAAGCCCTTGGAATACAATCCAAAGAGAGCGGAGCTAATCTTATTGATGAGCTTGCAAAAGCAACACGTACAGAAATACCGGCACCGCTTCGAGCATTAAAAAACGAAAAGGAACGCTTCACCAAAACAATAAAAAAAACCGAAATGAAATCATCTGTTCTCGATTTTGTCAGGGGGCGGTAAGCTTTGGCACTTTACGCAATCGGCGATTTGCATTTATCGCTTGGAACAAACAAACCGATGGACATATTCGGCGGCGGTTGGGTAAACTATATAGAAAAGCTAAAAAAAGGGTTTGAGATAATAGGACCGGACGATGTATGTGTTCTGTGCGGAGACACCTCTTGGGGAATGCAGCTTGACGAAAGTCTTGAAGACATGAGATTTATAGAAAACCTGCCGGGCAGAAAAATCATACTAAAAGGTAATCATGACTACTGGTGGAACACAGCTTCTAAAATGAAATCCTTTTTTAACGCAAACGGCATCAAAAGTATCGACATCTTGCATAACAATTGCTATTATCACAATAATATTGCAATTTGCGGAACACGCGGCTGGCTGACAGATGATGAGTTTAGTCCCGGACAAAATGGAAAAATAATGGCAAGAGAAGCAATGCGACTTGAAGCCTCACTCAAATCAGCAAAAAAGGAAATCGAAAAAATCTGTTTCTTTCATTATCCGCCACGATTAAAAAGCACAATAAATAATGATATTATATCAATAATGAATAGTTATAATATAACCCGCTGCTACTATGGGCACTTACACGGAGACGGACATCGCAATGCAACAAGAGGGCTTGTCGAAGGAATAGACTACGAGATGATTTCGGCAGACTATATAAACTTTACGCCACAGAAGGTTGAACATGAATAACAGAGACGGAAAAGCAGGTATAATAATTATACTTCTCGCAGCAATCATCTTGATTGCAGCATTGCCGTGGTATCTTATAATCTCAAAAAACCTCGACCCGGATTATGTCAGGTCGCCTCCGTCGACATGGGGAGAAAGACCAAGAGAGACTCCCTTCGACCCGGACAACGAGGAAGAACCGGACATAGACTTAGAGCCTACACCGGAGCCTACACCGACTCCCGAGCCCGAACCGGCACTGCCGCTTGTTGATACAATTTTTGAAATTAAGGATATCGACCCCGAGCTTATAAGAGAGTTGAACTCAATTGCATCGGAGTATAGTGCGGTAGCGGTAAGCCTTACAATGTATGACGGCGACACCGGAGTGTATTTTACATATGAGTACGGTCTTGCGGATGTTGAAGGAAGACGAAGCGTCGATACCGAAACAAAATTCCGCGTTGCATCACTGGCAAAGCTGACAACAGTAATCTGTGCTATGGTACTGGTTGATGAAGGGTTATTAAACCTCGACACTGACATCTCCGTATATTTAGGCTATGAGGTTATCAATACAAACTTCCCGGGAACTGCGATAACAACCAGAATGCTGATGCAGCACACATCATCAATTTTTGATTCGGGTGCGTTTACGACTTCAAGAGACAGAAACTCATCGGAATCAATACGTGCATTGCTCGAAAGAGGTGGGTCATTCAGACGCAATGAGCCCGGCAGTAATTTTGAGTACTCCAATTTCGGCTACTCGGTTATCGGAGCAATCTGCGAAAACATTTCAGGGAAAACACTTGATACGCTTGCGAGAGACGTACTGTTCAGACCACTTGGTATTGATGCCTCGTATGTGCCAAGCAAAATGCGTGACATAGAAAATATTGCGGTTTTATATAACGAGCAGCATGCAATAGTCCGCTCTGTAGAGCAGCAGTTGGAAATTGAAGAAGCAGCTGTGTTGGGTCATGATTTACATTTAGCACAAGGGAATCTTACAATCAGCACGATTGATTATGCGAGAATATTGGCAATGCTCGGTAATCTGGGAGTGCTTCGCAACGTCAGGATTCTTTCGGAGGAAGCCGTGGAGGAAATTCATAAAGCGGATATTGAAGGTACTTCTTTTATGCAAGGACTTGGGACACGCTTTTCTCAAGGTGGCTTTATCAGAAACGAAGGCTTTTTCTGGCATACCGGAAATGCATATGGTTTATATTCTCAGTATCTGTACAGCTCAAGGCTGGATTTAAGCAGGGGAGTTGTCGTTGCGGTAACAGGTGCTTCCATTGACCGCGAAACAAGCGGAATGGTTGGTATTTGCACAGAGATGTCAAAAGTTGTTTGGGAGCAATATGATGAACTAATTAAGGCGAATGAGCCTGAAGATGAAAACGAAGAAGAAGAAGAAGAAGATTAAAAATTGATATAATTTTATATATAAACAGCGGCTTGCAAACAGCAAGCCGCTATCTTGTGTCCGAAATAATGTACAGACACAAGATATAGTATATACAGTATTTGCAAGGCTTTTAGTGAATATTTTTACAAAAAATTTCACTGAAAATCTTGTTTTTTTCTTGACATTCACAAGCTATTGAAGTATAATCGGGTGCATACAGGTGGTGAATAATGGAGCAAAGTGTTGAATATTCCCACAATATTCTAAAAAAGGGGGGTAAATAATGACCGGTAACTATGACCATAAAATTGATGCCAAGGGTCGTTTATTTATCCCGTCAAATCTGCGAGACGAGCTCGGCGAAGTTTTTTATGTGACAATTTCCGATGAAAACTGTCTTAATGCATTTTCAAGCGAAAGCTGGTCGCATTTTCTTGAGAAAAATAAAGCCAGACCAATTCGCGAGCAACGCAGATTCAGAATGCTCTTCTCAAACGCATCAAGATGTGAGCTCGACAGCCAAGGGAGATTTCCTCTTCCGCAAAAGCTTCGTGACAGAATAGGTCTAACAAAGGATGTAACGGTAGTCGGAGCAGGTACATTTGTGCAATTCTGGGAGCCGGAAGCTTACAGACAAATTGCAGAGCAGGAAGCAACGCCCGAAAATATAGCAGAAGTTTTAGACGAACTCGATTTTTAAAGCGGTGCAAATATGAAACATTTACCGGTACTGCTTCGTGAAAGTCTTGACGGACTTAATATTAAACCCGACGGAATTTATGTAGACGGAACACTTGGTCGTGCGGGACACTCACTGGAAATAGCAAAAAGGCTGAGAAGAGGCAGACTGATTGCAATAGATTGCGACGCAGAAGCAATAAAAGAAGCAAGGATGATACTGGAGGACTACAAAAACAGCATCACATTAATACACGGCAATTTTAAGGATATAGCAAAAATCTTCAAGGAGGAAGGTGTAGAAAAAGTGGATGGAATGATATTTGACCTTGGTGTATCATCACCGCAGCTCGATAATGCCGAAAGAGGATTCTCATATAACAATGATGCTCCTCTTGATATGCGTATGGACAAAGACACACCTCTGACTGCTTCGGAGGTTGTTAATAAATGGCAGGAAGGAGATTTGAAAAAAATCTTCTATGAATATGGCGAAGAGCGTTATTCCAAACTTATTGCTCGTGAGATTGTAAAAAAACGTGCAATGGAAAATATTGATACTACATTTAAATTAAATGATGTAATTAAATCTGCAATGCCCGCAGCAGCGAGGCGCGAGACTCAACATCCTTCAAAGCGGTGCTTTCAAGCGTTGAGGATAGCTGTGAATGGTGAACTAGGTTCGATAAGTAACATGCTTAACATCGCTCCCTCGCTGCTGAACTCCGAGGGAAGACTCTCGGTTATAAGCTTCCACTCATTAGAGGACAGACTGGTAAAAAAAGCATTTGTCGCCGGTGCAAAGGGATGCACTTGTCCGAGAGATATTCCTGTCTGCATATGCGGTGCAAAACCAACATTAAAGCTGATAACACGAAAACCCATTACTGCAACCGAAGAAGAAATCAAGCAAAACCCGAGAGCAAGAAGTGCCAAGCTGAGAGTTGCCGAGTGCATCTGATATAGAGAGGATAATTGATTATGGATAGTCAAGCAAGATCACTCAGTTACTATAATTACGGTACGGCAGCACCGACAATTCAGGCAATGGTTGAAGCGGAGACAAGAAGAGCACAAATAGCTCTGCCGCAAACAAAAAAGCCTCTGCCCAAGCAGCGTGTACGCCGTCGTCCGGAGGCAAAAACCAAAGAAAAGGCATCACAGGGAATATCTGTTTTTGCGATTCTCGGAACCTTGTTTGTGGCGGTGCTGATGGTATTTGTTGTACTGGCTCAAATCAATTATAACGAAACCGCAGCAGAGTCAGTTAGATTAAATATGCATATAGGTGACCTTTCCGAGAAATACAAAGCACTGGAGCTGTCATTCGAAAGTGCTGTTGAAATCAAAGAAGTTGAAAGATTTGCAAGAGATGAGCTTGGAATGTCAAGACCGGATGCAGGCCAGATAATAATTATAAGCTCAACACCGAGAGACACTGCTGTAATAATCAATCATGGAGAAGACAGAGGACTGCAGGGCTTCGGAAACTTCCTGAGATCTCTTACAGATTACTTTAGAAGATAAAATGCTGTACCAAGGCTAAGCAGCAGATGAAAGGAACTTTGTTATGTCAGGTGGCGTAAAAGCCGGCTCGAGAAAGAAACGGAAAACGAGAGCCGCAGCCGACTACAAAACGAGACGTGCAAGACGAGTCGGCGAAGCGACGGGAGCAAGAGTCGCTAAACCAAAACCAAATCAGAGAATAAGCAAGGCATTGCTTGTCCGTACACTTTTTCTGCTAACAGTGTGCGGCATTGCTGCGTTTGCCGTACTTGCCGCCAGACTATACGATGTTCAAATTGTAAACAGCTCATATTATGAAACCAGAACCTTGACCGGACAGCTCAGAGAAACAACTATAACAGCGTCACGAGGAACAATTTATGACGCAAATAATAAAATACTGGCAATGAGCGGTCCTGTTGAAAATGTATTTATAAGCCCGCTTGAACTCTCAATTCATGAACAGGACATCGCATTTATCGCAGAAGGATTAGCCAAATTTCTCGGCGTTGATTATGCGAGCATAATTGAAAAAGCGGGAAGAACAAACTCGCAGTATCAGGTTATTAAATTCAAAGTCGAAAGTGATGAAGCCTCACGCGTACGTGATTTTATAAAGGAAAACAATTTAAAAGGAATTTATTTTGAGCCTGCATCACAACGTTATTATCCAAATGATTATCTTGCAAGCCAGGTAATAGGCTTTGTGGGAACAGATAATCTCGGGCTCGACGGCATTGAGCAAAGGTTTAATAACGAGCTGACCGGAATTCAAGGCAGAATGATAAGGCTAACAAACGCAAAAGGTAATGACCTTATGCTTGCGGGGTTTGGCGATTACCTAAATGCAAGAGACGGAAACGATATTAAGCTGACACTAAATATGTCAGTCCAATACTATGTTGAAAAGCACTTGGCACAGGCAATAATTGACTATGACATCCTCGGCGGAGCAATATGCATAGCAATGAATCCAAAAACAGGCGAAATACTTGCAATGGCTAATTATCCTAATTACAACCCAAATGATTTTCTTAAAATTAATGAAAGAGAATTGGAAAGATTAAATCATATTGAAGATGAAGACGAGTATATGGATGCGTTTAGTGCAGCTCAGTTCAGACAATGGCGAAACCAGTCATTAGCCGACTCATATGAGCCGGGTTCTGTATTTAAAATAATTACATTTGCAATGGCACTTGAAGAAAACAGAGCAAACAAGGAAAGTACATTTTATTGTGACGGTTCAATTGACGTACGACTATATGAAGACGTTTCAGAAAGAAGATGCTGGCGAAGACGCGGTCATGGTGAGCAATCACTGATAACCGCAATGCAAAACTCATGCAACATTGCATGTGTGGAGCTTGGTGTTAAGGTCGGTGCAGAAAAATTCTATAAATACGTTGATGCCTTCGGAATGTTTGACAAAACCGGACTTGACAACAGCGTTGAAGGGCGAAGTCTGTGGTGGGGTGAGGACATTTTCTTTGATAGAGGAAACCAAACGCAGCTTGCCTCAGCATCCTTCGGGCAAACATTTAAGATAACACCGATTCAAATGATAACTGCAGCAGCAGCAACAGTTAACGGCGGTTATTTAATGCAGCCGCATTTGGTCAAGCAGGTAACCGACAGCAACGGTAATATTATCGAAGCAACCGAGCCGACAGTACTCAGGCAGGTAATTAGCAATGAAACATCAGCAGTAATGAGAACAATGCTCGAAGAAGTTGTAAACAAAGGAACAGGTACAAACGCACAAGTAAGAGGCTACAGAATCGGCGGAAAAACCGGTACATCGGAAAGCACGGAGCAACTGGCACTAAGAGACGAAGACGATACCTCAAATAAGGATTATGTAGTATCCTTCCTGGGCTTTGCGCCCGCTGACGACCCGGAAATAATGATACTTCTTCTTTTGGATACACCAAGTCACGAAACGGGAATATACATCAGCGGCGGCTCAATTGCAGCTCCTGTTGTAGGCAGGATGCTTGAGGATATCCTTCCTATGAGTCTTGGAATTATGCCGCAGTATACTGATGAGGACATAAAGGACATTAATCTGCATGTACCACGCATAACAGGACACAGTGTAGAGGATGCAATTGCCATTCTTGAAGAGGAAGGCTATGAATATAAGCTTATAGGCGACGGTGGTATTGTTGCAACCCAATTACCTGCACGTAATGCGTTTGTTGCCTCGGGAACAAAAGTACTGATATTTGCAGATGAGGAGGTTCCGACAACTCCTGTGGTTGTGCCGAACCTGCATGAAATGACTTACAGAGGAGCAAGGCAGACTCTCGAAAATGCCGGCTTGTTTATACGGACGGGCGGTGCTCCGAAATCAGACCCGAATGCTCTCGTTTCCGTTCAATCGATACCGGCGGGTCGTGAGGTTCAGTACGGCTCTATTGTAGAAATTACACTTATAAATGCTCAAAGCGTTGAACAGAGGATGAACTGATGAAGCTTGACGATTTGATTTGCAAGGTTGACAAGGTTGCTGTAGAAGCGGATGTTTCAGTTGACATACCGGGAATTTGTTATGACACAAGAGCGATTCGTACAGGTGAACTGTTTGTGGCAATAAGAGGCTATGAGACGGACGGACATAAATATATTGCAGAAGCCGTCTCAAAAGGTGCAGTATGCATAATCTGCGAAGAAAAGCCCGAAGTTTCCGTTCCGTATATTTTGGTTAATGATTCACGAAAAGCCCTCGCTATAATATCAACCGAATGGTTTAACCATCCCGCAAAAAAACTTAAAATAGTCGGAGTGACCGGCACAAACGGAAAAACAAGTATTACTAATCTAATAAAGCATATTATAGAAAAAAACTCTGAAAAAAAAGTCGGTCTAATAGGCACAAACGGCAATTTTATAGGTGACAGAGAGCTTCCTACTGAGCATACGACACCCGAATCCTATGAAATGCAAAATCTGCTCGACAAAATGGTTCTCGAGGGCTGTGAATATGTAATAATGGAAGTTTCTTCACATGCACTTTATTTAAGCAGGGTATACGGTATTCAATTTGACATCGGAGTATTCAGCAATCTGACTCCCGACCATCTTGATTTTCATGAAACAATGGAAGAGTACGCAAGCTCAAAGGCACTGTTATTCCCATGCTGCAACAAGTCTGTCATTAATGTCGATGATGATTATGCACAGATAATGATAGAAAACTCGACAGGTGCGGTAATCACATATGCAATAAAAAATACCTCAGCCGATATAGTCGGCAAGGACATCAAGCTTCAAGCGGATAGAGTGGAGTTTTGCATAATCGCAGTCGGAAGCATAAACAGAATCGAACTGCCGATTCCCGGAATGTTCTCTGTTTATAATGCTCTTGCGGCAATCGCATCAGTAATTCTGCTCGGCTTTGAAATAGAGGAAATCTCACCAACTCTGCAATCCTTTGAAGGTGTCAAAGGCAGAGCAGAGGTAATCCCGACAGGGCATGACTATACGGTTCTTGTTGATTATGCTCATACACCCGACGCACTCCAAAATATTATCAGCTCGGTTCGGGAGTTTACAAAAGGCAGAGTCATAACAGTATTCGGCTGCGGAGGAGACCGTGATAAATCAAAACGTTCACTAATGGGACAAATAGCAACGGAATTGTCTGATTTTACGATAATAACATCCGATAATCCCAGGACAGAAGACCCGGGCTCGATAATAAACGATATTACATCAAAAATAGACAATGAAAAAGCAAAATACAAAACAATTGAAAACAGACGTGATGCAATTTGCGGAGCACTTGATATGTTAACGGCAGGAGATGTGTTGGTTATTGCCGGGAAAGGTCATGAAACATATCAAATTCAAGGGAAGAGCAAAATACATTTTGACGACAGAGAAGTTGTTGCAGAGTATATAAAAGAACTTCGTATTAAAAGCAGACAGCTATCGAATGAAAATTTAGAATAAACCAAAATGGAGTAAGTTATGCTGATTCAATTACTGATAAGTTTCATCGTATCCATGTTGCTATCCGTTGCAGCAGCGTTGTTAATTATTCCCATGCTGCGTCGAATGAAAGCGGGACAGTCAATTCAGGAAGACGGACCCGTGTGGCACAGCAGCAAGGAAGGAACGCCCACAATGGGCGGAATTATATTTATATTCAGCATAGTCGTCACATGCACTATTATGGGCTTTAACCAAATGAGAACAGGTAACTTCTCAATACTCTTTATTCTCGGATTCGCTTTGATTTATGCCTTGATTGGCTTTCTCGATGACTACGAAAAGCTGAAGAAAAAACAAAACCTCGGCTTAAGAGCAAAGCAAAAGTTTGCACTTCAATTAATAGCAGCGGCTGCATTCGTATTAATAATGCAATTTACGGGCAATTTAACCACAAATGTCTATGTACCGTTTTTTAATATTACATTTACAATGCCGACTATACTCTATTACATCTTTGCAGCTTTTGTAATTGTCGGTACCGTAAACGCAGTGAACATTACAGACGGAGCCGACGGACTTTCAACAGGTGTAACAATTCCCGTTACTGCAGTACTGGCAATAATTGCTTTTATCTGGAGTGACGGAGTTAACGGCATAATAGCAGCAGCGGTTGCAGGCGGTCTTGCCGGTTTCCTGATATTTAATTTTTATCCTGCAAAGGTCTTTATGGGTGATACAGGCTCACTGTTTTTAGGAGGTCTAATCTGTGCTCTGGCGTTTGCGATGGATATGCCGCTGATTTTAATTACACTCGGATTTGTATACTTTGTCGAAACACTTTCGGTAATAATACAGGTGACATATTTTAAGCTTTCAAAAGGAAAAAGAGTCTTTAAGATGGCACCGATTCACCATCATTTTGAAATGTGCGGATGGAGCGAATATAAGCTCTTTGCAATATTTACAACAGTTTCAATAATTTTTGCAGTTATATCGTATTTTGGTGTATTCCACAGATTTACTTAAAAGACAAGGATGTAATATGAGTAAAGAAAATAAAGTTTATAAAATGGATGAATATGAAAAAGAGCCGATAGGTACCGATCTTGATATTTTAATGGATTGGGACGAGCGTGAGCTGTCGGACGAGCTTGTTGATTACGGGAGAAAAGCACCGGGAATCGATAAGCCTATGCTTGTAATAACGCTTGTAATACTTCTTATCGGAGTTATTATGGTACTGTCTGCAAGCTTTGCCCGCGGATACTACACTCAAAGTGACCCGCTGAGACTTTTTTCAAGACAATTTGTCTTTGCTGTCAGCGGTGTTGCGATAATGCTGGTAACATCAAGGCTTAATGTCAGAACTATAAGCCGCTGGTCAATGCAATTATTATTGGTCTCGTTAGCTTTGCTTGTACTCGTTTTGATAATAGGTATCAGAGTTAACGGGGCAAGAAGATGGATAGGCATTGGCGGTGAAAACAGCTCACTGACCTTCCAACCCTCAGAGGTTGCAAAGCTCGCATTGATACTCTCTTTTGCACAAATGACATGCAAGCTTGGCAGAGAACGTATGAGAACCTTTAAATACGGTGTAATACCGTTTGCTGCAATAACTCTTGTAATGATAGTTCTGCTGAGGATGGAACCCCATCTGTCTGCAATAATAATAGTAACGGCACTTGCAGCAATTATGATGTTTGCAGGCGGCACAAGACTAAGATGGTTTATGATTGCGGTAATGATATTGGTTGCAATGATATGCGGCTTTATTTTCTTCCAACTGCGAGGGTCTGTTACAGACGCTGAAATGCGGGACGCACCGATAGAAACAGTAAGAAATAACTTAGACCTCAGCGGACTCGGTTATGAAGGCAGGCGTATAACAGCCTGGCTCAATCCCGATGCCGACCCTCTAAGAGACGGATTTCAAATTCGTCAGTCCTTAAATGCTGTTGGCTCCGGAGGACTTCTCGGTTTGGGTCTCGGACAAAGTCGTCAAAAGCACCTGTACCTGCCGGAGGAACACAATGACTACATTTTTGCAATAGTCTGCGAAGAGCTTGGCTTCATAGGTGCAATGCTTATTTTGATGTTGTTTGTGCTTCTAATTATAAGGGGGTACTGGCTTGCCATTCATGCAAATGATAAGTTCAGTTCACTTATAACAATAGGAATTACAAGCCTGCTTGCAATTCAGGTATTTCTAAATGTGGCTGTTGTAACAAACCTGCTTCCCGCAACCGGAATTTCTCTGCCGTTTTTCAGCTACGGCGGAACAGCCTTATGGCTCCAACTGGTTCAAATAGGCATAATCCTAGCAGTATCTAAAGAAATCCCACTGTCTAAAGAAAAAGAAAAGAGTAAATAATGAGTACATACTTTCTTGTTTGTGGTGGTTCGGCGGGGCATATAAATCCGGCTATTGCTATAGCAGAGGAGTTGCGACGCAGATTGCCGGAGTCGAATATACTCTTTGTGGGTGCAGACAGAGCACTTGAAAAACGATTAGTACCGGAAGCGGGCTTTAAGTTGACCAACATAAAAATGACGGGCTTGAGGAGAGGCTTTTCGCCACAGGATATTGCATTTAACATAAAAACTGCAAAAAACCTTTTGTCGGCAGGACAAAAATCAGCCAAACTCCTTAGAGAACATAAACCGGATGCAGTTATCGGCACAGGTGGCTCTATCTGTTATCCCATCATAAAAAAGGCTTCACAAATGGGAATAAAAACATATGTACTGGAGCCAAATGCAAGTCCCGGTCTAGCCGTAAGAATGCTCAGCAAATATTCAGATAAAATATTTGTCACATATAAAGGACAAGAAGATAAGTATAAGCACCCAAGCAGAGTAGTATACACCGGAACACCATTAAAAAGAGGTTTTATTGAAGCAGAACATGCAAATGAATCTCAAAAAGAGCCAAACGAAAAAATAAAACCGCTTGTTATTTCATATTGGGGCTCTGTTGGTGCAGAGGGAATGAATTTAAAGATAACAGATTTTATTAAAAAAAACATCATGGAGCAAAGGTTTAATCATATTCATGCTACCGGCGTCAGCGGCAGTGCGAGCGAACTAATGAAGCGACTGGAGTCCCTGGGAGTAACCGATATAAAAGCTCCGACAGCCGACATCAGAGAATACATAGAAGATATGCCGTCGGTTATGAAAAGTGCAGATTTAGTAATCTCACGTTCTGGTGCATCTACAATAGCGGAGCTTGCGGCACTGAAAAAACCTGCGATTCTAATACCATCACCGAATGTAACGGAAAATCATCAGGAAGCAAATGCAAGAAAAATACAAGCTGCCGGAGCCGCCCTGTTAATTTTGGAAAATGAATGTACAGGAGATATTCTATACAGCGAGGTTATATCACTGTTAAGCGATAAATCCAAGCTCAATGAAATGTCGGATGCTCAAAGCAAGTTATCTGCAGTAGAAGCTGCGGCAGAAATAGTAAATATAGTTATTTCAGACTGCGGCACATAATTATAAAAGGAGAAGGAAGTCATGTCGGGTTCTGCAAAGAGACAATTAAGTAAATCATCGATTGCTTATGTGGCACTCGGCGTTATGCTGATTTCAGTTATGACGGTTATCGGCATGAGTGCGTTTATGAGAGCAACGGAGATAAAGGTTGAAGGAGCTTCTGCATATAATTATAATGCTATTGTCGAAGCCTCGGGTCTCTCTGTCGGTGACAATCTTATGTTTATTAATCTGCAGACTATTTCACAGCAGATACGTTCAGAGTTGCCGTTTGTCAGAGAAGCTAATGTTTTACGTATTTTACCGAATACAATTATAATTGAAGTGGACGAAAGTGTTGCAATTGCATCAGTGACGTCTGCAGGGACGATATATATTATTGACTCAAGCATTAGGGTACTTGCAAAATATCAAGCCTTGGAAAGTTCTCCGGATTTAAGTGGCTTGATAGAAGTACGTGGGCTTGAAATAGAAGACAGTGAGCCGGGGAGTGCAATTAAGGCTATTTTCGGTGCAGAAACAAAGCTGCAATATGCTCAGGATGTTTTGTCGGCTCTGGAACGTGAGAATTTATCCGACGATGTTTCATACCTTGATGTTTCAAATATTGTTAACGTACATTTCGGGTTTATGGGCAGATACAGAGTGATATTGGGTGGCTCCACCAGTATGCGACCCAGCAATATAAGACATAATATGGGGAGACTTGTAGAGAGTGTGCCGATTGTTGAGGAAAGATACCCCAATACAATAGGCGATTTGGATTTGTCGGACGAATCGATTGCACCCAAGTTTACTCCGACTTCATAAGAAACAGCTTGGTTACGGAAAAATAAGATACTATTTGTAACTATTTGGCAGAAAAGTATTGACCAATGGCTTAAAAACATATAGAATATCGGATGATGTGCGTATTTATTCACATGGCTTATATATAAAAGAAATACCAATTTAATTTGATAAACTGGAGAATTATAAGGATTAATGCATATGGATAAAAAATTAGTACGGGAGGTTGATTACATGGCGGTTTCAATTGAAAGCGCTCCTGACAATGTAGTCGTAATCAAGGTTGCAGGAGTTGGCGGTGCCGGAAACAATGTTGTCAACAGAATGGTATCTGCCGGAACTCAGGGTGTAGAATTCATCGCTATTAATACAGACAAGCCCGCACTATCCGCTTCGAATGCGGGGTCAAAGGTTCAAATTGGTGAAAAGCTGACAATGGGACAAGGTGCAGGCTCCAGTCCCGAGATTGGCAAAAAAGCAGCAGAGGAGAGCAGAAATAATGTAGCAAAGGCTCTCGAGGATGCAGACATGGTTTTTATAGCCGGCGGAATGGGCGGCGGAACCGGAACAGGTGCATCTCCCGTTGTTGCAGACATAGCACGTGAAGCACAGGCTCTTACAGTCGGCGTTGTAACAAAACCTTTTAGCTTTGAAGGCAGACGTCGTATGGAGCAAGCCGAAGAAGGAATAAAAAACCTTCTGGGAAAAGTTGATTCTCTCCTGGTTATTCCCAACGACAGACTCAAAGCCGTATCAGACCAAAAGCTGACTTTCGCAAACGCATTTGAAATTGCAGACGGTGTTCTTCACCAGGCAGTTGTAAGTATATCAGAGCTTATAAAGAAAACAGGCTTTATTAATCTTGACTTTGCCGATGTAACCTCAATTATGAAGGATGCAGGATATGCTCATATGGGAGTAGGACATGCAGCCGGTAAAGGAAAAGCAGAGGAAGCCGCGAGAGCCGCAGTAACCAGTCCGCTTATGGAAACATCAATAGACGGAGCAAGAGGTGTTCTTGTTAACATCACAGGCTCAATCGATATCGATTTAGACGATGTTGAAATAGCAGCAAGCCTTGTAGCAGAAGCTGCACATCCGGATGCAAATATTATCTTCGGTGCTTCCTTTGATGAGGACATGGAGGATGAAATCAGAGTAGTTGTAATTGCTACACGCTTTGATGATGTACCGAAAATGTCTTCCTCCGTCAGCCCGACAACAACAAGTACAAATGTATTTACGGATGCATATATATCAAAAAAAGTAGACGACGCACTAGGAGGCGAGCCCGCAGTACAAGCAGCTCCAGTAACAGCAGCATTACCACCGGAGCAGGCAGCACCGCCACCACCTCCGCCGCCACCGGTAGAAGAAGACCCGTTTGACACGATATTCAAAATCTTCAACTCGAAGTAAATCAAACAAACCGTTGTTAAAAGCGGCGAGGAACGTTTATAGCGGTCTTCGCCGTTTTAAGTGAGTAAGAGTATGAAAAAAATATTCCATGTAATTAAAGATGTCGTTACAGTATACTTAAATCATCCTGTCGGACGCAGTGCTGCGGCATTATCCTATTATTTAACACTTACAATATTTCCTTTTTTCATATGCACAAGTGTAATACTCGGCTCCTTAAGCATTCAGGAAACAGACGCATTTGCTCTGCTTCAGGGAGTCGTACCGGACGCTGCATTTGCAACAATCTCCGATTATCTAACCTATATTGAAAACAGCAGGTCAGAGCTAATGTTGACAATCGCAATAACAGCAATGCTGACCTCATCCTCCGCGGCATTTCGTACATTCACAGGCATAACGGGAGAAATTCAAGGCAGAATGCGTTTTTCGGGAGTATGGGGCTGGATAATCAGCTTTATTTTCTCAATATTATTTCTGGTGGCAATATACGCATCAGCATTGGTTGTTCTTTCGGGAGGATGGCTAATGCATTTGCTGGAACAGCATTTTGGGATTACAGGAGTTACAGCATTTTGGAGTCGGACAAGGTTTATAATTCTTTTTCTTATGCTTCTTGCTGTAATTTGCAGTATTTACTTTATATCAGCACCAAAGCGGGCAACAAAAATGTCGCGGTTTCCGGGAGCATTTGTAGCTGCGGTTATCCTTGTCATTGCCAGTATGCTTTTCTCGCAGCTGATATCAGCATCAATGCGATATGAGATTCTGTATGGCTCTCTGGCATCGTTTATTATATTGATGGTATGGTTATATGTATGCTCGCTGATATTTATTATGGCAAACGTAATTAATATTTCGATAAGCAAAATTAAAGAGGTTGATAAAATTGAAAAATTATCTGAAACCGGTGATGAAGTCATTAACGAATGATTTATCGGCACAAGGACTTGCGCATCTCGGAGATGCTGTTTTTGAGCTTATGGTCAGAACGTGGCTTTGTACAACAGGAACATCAACAGCAAAAACTCTTCACAACAAAGCCATTACATTTGTTTCCGCAAAAGCACAAGCAGAAGCAATGGACAGGATATTTGGTAAACTGACCGAGGATGAGATGGCAATTTACAAGAGGGGTAGAAATGCACATGCCGGAGCTGTCCCAAAAAATTCGACCCATGAGGAATACCACTCGGCAACAGGGATTGAGACGCTTTTTGGGTATCTCTATCTCAGCGGTGAAGCAGATAGATTAAATGAACTCTTTGAGATTATAATAAAGGAGAACTAAAATGCCGCTCGATGCGATATGCCTTAGTGCTCTCAAAAATGAACTCGCCCTGCAGATAAGCGGCAGTAAAATTGATAAGGTGCAGCAGCCGGAGCGTGATGTAATAATTTTGTCTCTTCGAGGCAATGAAGGGAAATCGCAAAGGCTGTTGATTTCTGTCGGCTCCGACGATTCAAGAGTTCATTTGACAGAGCATAAATTTGAAAACCCGATGACACCGCCGATGTTTTGTATGCTGCTGCGAAAGCATATTACAGGTGCAAGGATTACCGATATTACTCAACCGCCGGGAGAAAGAGTGCTGACATTATCGCTTGAGGCATCCGATTCAATGGGTGTGAAATCATGCAAATGCCTGATTATTGAAATGATAGGGCGGCAGGCGAACCTTATTTTGACAGATAAGGACGGAATAATAATCGACTGTATACGCCGAATCGGTGGTGACCTTAGCGATAAGCGAGCAGTTTTGCCCGGACTTATATATCATGCTCCGCCTGCACAGGAAGGCAAGCAAAACCCGCTCGATATAACGGAAGCAGTTTTCGATGAGTTATTTCAAAGTGCCGCTGATGAAACAGTAGATAAATGGTTGATATCAACGTTTACAGCATTTTCACCGCTTATATGCAGAGAAATATCATGGCGTTCCTACGGTGAAACCGATTACCGCATTAATGCGATAACTGACCTTGGAGCGTTATTAAAAAATACTTTCTTTGAGCTGATAAGCAATGTGAATAACAGTAAATTTGAGCCATGGCTGATATTCTCCGATGACGGCAGTCCACGAGATTTCTCATTCTTACAAATACTGCAATATGAGGGAAAGTATGATACTAAGCTCGAGAGCAGCTTTTCGCAAATGCTTGAGAACTACTATACCCGAACCTCACAAGATAATCGAATAAATCAACGAAGCTCTGCGACTTTAAAGTCTATAAAGACAGCAAGGGACAGACTAAGAAGAAAGCTGACCGCACAAAAAACCGAGCTTGAGGAAACAAGCAAACGTGAATACTTGCGGCAATGCGGGGACTTAATAGCTGCAAATTATCATCTTATAACAAAGGGTCAGAGAATTCTTAAAGCAGAGGACTTTTACTCGGAAGCCGGAGAGGTTAGAGAAATAGAGCTTGACCCGCATAAAACACCACAGCAGAATGCCGCAAAGTATTATAAAGCATATACAAAAGCAAAAAATGCTCAAAACTTTCTAAAAGAGCATATAGACAAAGGTGAAAATGAGCTTGTCTATATTGAGAGCGTTCTAGAGCAAATAGGACGTGCCGAAAACGAACAGGACTTAAACGATATACGAGAAGAATTGATGTTAACGGGTTATTTAAGAGCAAGTAAGCAGCAAAAGAAGCATAAGCCGAAGCAGTCAGATTCTTTGCCTATTAAGTTTAAATCAACAAACGGTTTTATAATAACTGTTGGAAGAAACAATATCCAAAATGATAAATTAACAATGAAAACAGCGTCACGCCACGATATGTGGTTTCATGCTCAAAGGATTAGCGGAGCACATGTTATCGTATCGGGTATGGGAGAGACTCCGGATGTAAAAACTTGTGAAGAAGCTGCAGCGATTGCGGCATTTTACTCAGCCGGATGTAATGAGAAAAAAGTTCCGGTTGATTATACCTTAGTAAAGAATGTTAAAAAGCCGGCAGGCTCTCGTCCCGGAATGGTAATATACAGCGATTTTCGCACAATTATTGCAATACCTGATGAGGAAGCGGTAAAGCAATTGCGTGTACATTCTTAATATGGTAGAATCCGTGATGAAAAACACAGCGATAAAGACAAGCTAAGGAGATATTCCGTATATGAGCGAAATAACCATGAGTATAGACAGACTGGAAAACATTATCAGTGTATTTGGCTCTTTTGATGAAAACCTTAAGCAAATTGAAGAGGAGTTTAAGGTTTCTATTATTGACAGAAATTCGGAGCTGACAATATCCGGGGATGAGGAGAGCATTCACTATACACAGCGTACAATTAACGGATTGCTCTCAATAGCGGCAAAAGGGGAACCCATTGATTCACAAAACGTAAAGTATATAATAAATCTCGTCAAGGACGGACATGATGACAAAATTGATGATATCGGCAGAGACATTATTTGTATTTCCGCAAAAGGCAAGCCGATTAAAGCAAAAACCCTCGGGCAGGCAAAATACGTTGAGCTTATCGGAAAAAACACAATAACATTATCGATAGGTCCTGCGGGTACAGGCAAAACATATCTTGCAGTTGCTCATGCCGTTGCAGCATTCAGAGCAAAAACAGTAAACAGAATAATTCTCACCCGTCCTGCTGTAGAAGCAGGCGAGCGGCTCGGATTTTTGCCCGGAGACTTGCAAAGCAAGGTTGACCCGTATCTGCGTCCGCTTTATGATGCGTTATTTGAGCTTTTAGGACCTGATACATATAATAAATATCTTGAACGGGGAAATATTGAAGTTGCTCCTCTTGCATATATGCGGGGAAGAACGTTAGATGATTCGTTTATTATTCTTGATGAAGCCCAAAACACATCACGTGAGCAAATGAAAATGTTTCTTACAAGGCTCGGCTTCGGCTCAAAAATAGTCATTACAGGCGATATAACGCAAATAGATCTTCCGGCGGATAAAACAAGCGGACTCAGAGATGCAATGCGAATACTTGAAAACGTACCGGATATTGCAATATGCAAACTTTCCTCAAAGGATGTTGTACGTCATCAACTCGTATCAAGAATAATTGAAGCGTATGATAAGAAGGAGAATAAGCAAAGAGACAGAAAATAGGGAGACCGGGCAATATATGTCATGTACTGATATAATTAAACATAAGGTTCATATAAAACACAGCAGGGGAGTATCGTCCGATAAAGCCTGTTTGGAATTAATAAAAAAGATAGTGCAGAGAACTCTTCGATGCGAAAAAGCAGATACCCTCTGTGTTATTAATGTACTTATCACCAATGACAAAGAAATTCGTACATATAACCGTAAATACAGAGATAAGGATATTGCAACGGATGTACTGTCATTTCCAATGCAGGAGTTTACATCTGCGGGATGGATTGGTCTTACTGAGCCGGAGCCGGATATAGACACGGGTTATCTGCCGCTTGGTGATATAGTAATTTCGATTGAATCTGCAAAAAAACAAGCAGACTTGTACGACAACAGCGTTGAATATGAAACGGCATATTTAATAATTCATTCAACCTTACATCTGATTGGTTATAACCACGATAATAAAGAAAATGAAAAATTGATGCACGGAAAAACTAAAGAAATAATCAAAGAAACGGGACTTTGCATAAATGATAAATAAAACAGCGATGATAACAATTGTCGGAAGGGCAAATGCAGGAAAATCAACACTGACAAATAAGCTGACGGGAGACAAGGTGGCAATAGTATCGCCAAAGCCTCAAACAACACGCAACAGGATATTCGGTGTTTTTACCCATAATGATATTCAAGTGATACTGCTTGATACACCGGGGTTTCACAAAGCGAAAACTAGGCTTGGCGATTTTATGGTTCGTGTTGTAAAAGAGAGCGTTGCGGATGTTGATGCTGTCGCATTGCTTGTAGAGCCCATTGACAAAATCGGAACACAGGAAGAGCTCTTAATCGAGCATATAAAAAAAAGCAATATCCCGGCGATTTTATTGATAAACAAAATTGATTTAGTAAGACCGGACGAGATACTGCCTGTTATTGAGAAATATTCAAAATACTATGAGTTCGACGCAATCATACCAATTTCAGCAAAAAAAGGTGACGGATTGCCTGAACTGCTAAAAGCAATTGAGAAATATGCAAAAAAAGGACCTCAGTTATTTCCCGACGGCATGTCGACAGACCAGCCCGAAAAGCAGATAATTGCAGAAATAATCAGAGAAAAGCTGCTAATATGTCTTGATAAGGAAATTCCGCACGGAACTGCCGTAGAGATAACAAAGTTTTCTGAACGCGGTGATGAAGATAATATAATTATTGATGTCGACGCTACGGTATATTGCGAGAAAACAAGTCATAAGGGCATGATTATCGGAAAAAACGGTACAATGCTTAAAAAGATAGGAAAGTACGCTCGCGAGGATATCGAAAGCTTCATGGGAGCAAAAGTTTTTTTACAGACATGGGTTAAGGTTAAGGAAAATTGGCGTGACAGTCAAACAATGATAAAGAACTTCGGATATGATAAATAACAGAGGATTTTTACCATATGTATATAAACACTAAAGGCATTGTGTTACGTGAGGTGACATATAAGGATTCAAGCAAAATTCTTACGGTGCTGACAACTGATGAAGGGAAACTGACCGTATCGGCACACGGAGCCTTTCGCAAGAACAGCAAGCTGGCAGCCGCGACAGGTATGCTTGTTTTTTCTGATATGACACTTCTTAAAAAAAATGACAGATGGACAATGACGGAAGCAAAATGCATAGAGCAGTTTATTGGTCTAAGAGACGACCTTAAGCTCCTGGCACTCGGAGCCTATATTGCTGAATTGACAGAAGCGATCTCCGACGAGGACAGCCCAAACCCCGAGTTGATGCCCCTATGCCTAAATGCTCTGTATGCACTTAGCGAAAAAATAAAAACACCGGAGTATGTAAAACCGGCGTTTGAACTGCGATTAATGGCACTGTCGGGCTTTGAGCCATTATTGAAGCAAGGCAGGGAAACAAGCATAGAATCAATGGAAGAGGGGATATTAAATCTCAGCACGGGAGCACTAAAAGCCGCAGACTACATACTAACCTGCGACTCAAAAAAACTATTTTCATTCACTTTGGCAGAAACCCCACTAAAAGAACTATCAAAAAAAACAGAAACCTACCTGCTCGCTCACCTCGACAGAACCTTCAGAACATTAGACTATTATCATAAAGTTTAATTAAAAATAGTTTGGAAGGTATCCGTAAAAATAACTTGGTGACCGCAACAGCCACTTTGGACATAAAACAATCTTAGTAAATGGAACGTGCGTTGGAGACAAGTTATTTTTACGGATACCTTCCAAACTATTTTGGTTTGTGTACGGTTACGTTGTTTCTGCCGTTTCTTTTTGCGGTGTAGAGGGCATCGTCTGCGAAGTGAATGAAATCGTTAACAGAGCATTCTTTGGTTGGGCTGTGAGTATTTACGCCCACGCTCATTGTAACCTTTGTCATTCTATTGTCTTTAAAGATGATTGTGTAGCCTTCAACATCATCGCGAATTGACTCGGCAACGACTTCGGCACCTTCGGCGTCTGTTTTCGGCAGTAAAACTATAAACTCCTCGCCGCCCCAACGTGCTGCAAAGTCTGTAGGTTTTCTGGCATTGCCTTTTATAACGGTTGCTATTTTTTGAAGAACAGCATCACCGAGCAAATGTCCGAAGGTATCGTTACATTTCTTGAAGTGGTCTATGTCCATAACTAATACACTTATAGCTGTACCTTCTCTTACTGCAAGCTTCCATTCAGAAGTGAGACGCTCGTGGAAGCTGCGTCTGTTCGGAAGTCCTGTCAATTGGTCAATTCTGCTAAGTTGTTCAATTGTGCTGACAAAATCCAACATTTTGATTTGATTTCTGACACGAAGCTTTACAATCTCGGCACTGAAGGGCTTTGTGATAAAGTCGGCACCACCTAAGCTAAGACCTTTTTCCTCATCCTCAATTTTTGTCAGAGCTGTAATAAAAATAACGGGAATATTTCGGGTTGATACGGTTTTCTTGAGAATGGTAATCGTTTCAAACCCGTCCATATCAGGCATTTGGATATCTAAAATAATAATGTCGGGAGCTTTTTGTTTTGCGATTTCAATACCCTCGTGACCGCATTTTGCTACGATTATATTAAAATCGGAGCTCAGTACACGGGTAAGTGTTGCAACACAGGATTCCGAATCATCTATTATCAGGATAGTGCGTTTTTCGGTTTTTCTCATTTTATTATTCCTCAAATTTATTGCACAGCACGCGGATTATACCACATAAACGATTAAATAACAAGAAAAACCTTGACAATCAAGAGGTAAAATGTTAAATTAGCAGTTGCCGCTTGGACCGGGTTTTAAGTGCGAAAAATTATCGCCACCCCTTATAGCGAGTCTTATTTAAATATGAGGTGAAAAACGCATGTCTTATGCAGTATTCGAAACAGGCGGAAAGCAGTACAGAGTTAAAGAAGGCGACGAGATTTATATTGAAAGACTCGATGCTGAGGAAAACTCTAAGATCAAATTTGATAAGGTTCTTGCAGTATTAAGTGAAACCGATTCAAAAATTGGGTCACCGCTGGTCAAAGGAGCAACAGTTACCGCAAAGGTTGTAAAAAACGGCAAAGCAAAAAAAGTTCTTGTTTATAAAATGAAAAGAAGAAAAGGCTATCACAGAAAACAAGGGCACAGACAACCTTATACCAAGGTAGTTATCGAGAAGATAGCCGTCAGAGCAAGCAAAGCTAAAGAAGAGTAAGGAACGGTGAAGAATTATGGCACATAAAAAAGGTGTAGGCTCAACAAAAAACGGCAGAGACAGTAAATCAAAACGTCTCGGACCAAAAAGAGCCGACGGACAATATGTTCTTGCAGGCAATATACTTGTCAGACAACGCGGAACCAAAATCCACCCGGGAACTAATGTAAGCAAGGGCAGTGATGATACACTCTTTGCACTTAAAAGCGGAAGGGTCAGATTTGAGCCGCTTGGTCGTGACAGAAAATGCGTATCAGTTTACGAAGAAGCAGCACAATAAAAAAGAGCAAAACAGGGGCTGTAGCAAAACGCAAGTGATGCTACGCCCCTTTTTATCTCGCCCTCGCTACGCGACCCCGATGCCCGCCCTAGCTTCCGACCAGAGGTCGCAAAGCAGAAAC
>Ga0123356_10001140_pt1 | contig 29377 bp, 48 predicted proteins | sample TergutEmb28metaG_2_FD_92546 | JGI IMG/M metagenome (GOLD analysis project Ga0123356, IMG submission 92546) | Embiratermes neotenicus P3 segment gut microbial communities from Petit-Saut dam, French Guiana - Emb289 P3 | ecosystem: Host-associated > Arthropoda: Insects > Digestive system > Gut ...
ACCGCCGCTGATGTTTTGCCCATTATTTTCTTTTCCTTTCGATGAAAATATTTGCCGCGACTGAAACGACGACGATTGATATTAACGCGAGCAATATAACATCGAGGATTTTCAAAGCCGAATAATTAATATCAATGAGCGTCATCAAACAAATTAATAATGATAAACCGTGCAAAAAATACTTGCTTTTCATAAATTTTTATGATATACTGGACGTAAGGCGGGGCTGTAAGCCCCAGACCTTACTTTTTGCGCCAGTCGTTCATGTTTCGCCTTATCCAGTACATGGCCATTGCACTGAAGGCGATTATCTGAACGATTGTTTTTATTGTTTCCAGTATAATCATTTTTTCACCTCCTTTCAATTTACTATATATATTATATCATACTCGTACACATATGTCAAGAGGTTTTTAAAAATTTATTTTGTAACTTAATTATGAACGTAAATAAAAAAACAGAGGAAATTAATCCTCTGTTTTCGTTTCGGAAGTTGCTTTTAATCCAATTTTTTAATTTTTTCAAGTATCTCTTGAACTTCACCTTCTGTTAGACTTCCAAGAATATCATTCGTAATTGACGTATTATAAGCTATTTCATCATTTAGTAAAACGGCGAGTTCCCAGAGTCCTTCTTCGTGTCCGTATGAATAGTCGTGCCGAATCACCGAAGCTCCATATCCATTTGGAAAAGCGAAGCGAAGAGCTATGCCCCCATTTTCGGGTTTCGCTGACGTGAGATAATTAAACATACTTGTTCTTCTCCTATTCCGGTTTGTTTTCAATCCTTATTTTTAGCGGATCGAACCCGCATAATTCGTTTAAATCGACGTTTAACGCTTTAGCTAATTTGATAGCGTTTGACACAACGCAATCGCCGCGGATTTCAATATCTTCAATCGTCCGCCGATGGATTCCTGTCAATTCGCTTAGTTTTTGCACCGAAAAATTTTTTTCAAGCCTGATTCTTTTCAGTTCCATCGTTACCACGCCTTTTACTTACTTTGTCTATTGACAATTTAATATATATGTGTTATAATGTAATCAATGAGGGCGGTTCCTTTTGGTCAGGGTCGGTCGCTCCTCGTTTCAATTTGGAGTTGAAGGAAGCGCCATGCCTTATTCCTTAAGGTGTGGTGTTATTTCTTTTTGTAGATGTTTACTACAATGTCAATGACGGTTGCTATTAACATGAGCAACGCGATTACTTCAAGTAATGTCATTCGCCCCTCCTTTCAGAGGAACAACCCGCCGCCCTTTCTTGATTACGATATTATTATACCACGTTTTAACGTGAAAATAAAGTCTTTTTTGTATTTATATTGTAACTTAATTATGAACGCACATAAAAAACAGGGCAATCAATGTTGATCGTCCTGTTTATTATTTTTGCTTAATTCTTCAACAATTTTATCCGTGAGATCCGCCGTTATATCGGCGACGATCTCGCCAATCTTCACCCCTTCTTCTCGCTTCCCGTCTTCGTAGCTTTTGCCCAGAATAAACGCCACCGCTACGCCTAAAGCCCCTATAACCGCCGATACCTGTTCAACGGTAACTTCGTCAACGCCGAAAGCTACAAGCAAGGCGATTGTTACGCCGATAATCGCTACCCAGAACTTGGGGTCTGCGACTTTTTCTAACCAGTTAATTTTTTTCATGTTTGTTCATCTTCATAAATTATCTGCACGCAATATTTCGACGCGACTTCATGTTCGATCTTGCACCCGCGCGCATTTTCCCATCCTTTAACGAAATATACCGCGTGGCACAAACTCATGTTTTCTAATGATTTCGCTAAAAAACACAAAGGAATCTGAACAACACCGCGTTCCTCCATTTTGTGTTTTGAATACCATTCGTCCGTGAACAACGTGTTGATAACCTCAAACCCTTTAGATTCAAGGGACTTAATCGCTCTGTTCCTCGCTTCGACGATTTGCTCATCGGTTAATCCTGCCATTGGTTGACTTATCATTGCTTTCATTTTAATACAACTCCTAAATTTTAGTTTCTCGCAATCCCTGCGTTAGCCCACATGACAACGTCTTCAAGATGCGTTATCGCCAATGACTTTTCGCGGCTGTCCGGAACTAACTCGTTAATCATATAAGCAAATTCCTTCGCTTTGTCGCGCAGCTTCTGATAAATCTCCGGCTGCCCTTCTTTCGGGGCGTGGTACACAAAATTGTTTTCGATTTGCTCAATCATGTTCACTATTAAAATCCCTCCCTTCAAATAAATCCTGTATAACATCGCCAACACTTCCTCGCGTTTTAAGAACCGTTGGGGCATTGTGCCGTCGGATATGCCGTTATCCATCGCCCACTTCCGCGCCGTGACAGCCCACTCGCTGACGGTTTCGTCCGCCGCAGTCTCCGCCAAATAACGAACCATTTTCTTTTTGAACCGTTCATATTCCAAATCCACCTCCGGAGGCGGTTCAGTGATGATGGGCGTAACCCTGCCCACCTCGTTCTCGATACCGATGAACGCCGCGGGATCGATCGCGTCCGTAGACGCGCCCGGAGGGCGTATTTCGAGATGCAGGTGCGAAGCCGAGGATTTACCCGTATTGCCTTCTACCCCCACGCTGTCGCCTCTCCTGACGCGCTGACCGACGTTTACGAGCCGTTCGCGCAGGTGGCAGTAGAAAACGCGCTCGCCGGAATCTAAATCGAGCCGCACGTATTCGCCCCACTCGCTCGTGATGTTGTTCGGGTCTGTTACCATCGTACTGGTGATGATTCCGCCATCACCGATCGCCACGAGTGTTTTGTCGCCGTCGGACACGAGATCGATCCCTTTGTGCAGAACCCCGCCGCGCATACCGTAAGGCGACGTGACGCGCAGTTTCGATATATCTTCTCTGTACGGGTTAAGCACGAAAATCATCTCCTTTGTCCGTTAATAACGGACTTTTGTTGAGAATCGCGCGAATCTCGCGGATGTCACTCTGCATATATTCCGTAATTTTGTCTGTGCGCTGAACGGTAGCGTTGACGGTGTCAATGCTGCTCTGCATGGCGTTCAGTACCGCCGAACGGTTCATCGTTTCATCGCGCAGGATTTCGATGACGGGCTTCACCGCGTCCCAGTACGATTTTATCTCCGTCAGCGTCGTTTCTATATATTTGGTCTGTTTGATATTTCCCCAGACGTAAAGAACGACTATCAACACCATTACTCCGTAATTGCCGATGATTTTGATTATTTCCTCCATGATAACACCCCTTCTATACGGATTTGGAATATAACAACTGCGTATTGTCTACGCTCAACGCGCAGGCATACGCACCGTTCGTTCTAATATATGGATATGTATTTTCCAGTACAGCCGCGCCGACACTGTTATAAATCCTGCCCGTGGTATTGTTGTCGCTGTAGAATGTCAAATCACCGACGAATGGTTTTCCCGTATAATCCGCGCGGTACATTATGAATTTTTTTGCTATGGGGTCATATTTCAATTGTCCGGACAGATAATGGTTGGAAACGAAAATTCCATTAGGATTTTCAATCCAGTATCGCCACCCGGAACCTGTATCGTATACCTTCACAAACGTTGTGCCGTTCCATTTCAATATTCCCGTGTATTCGTATTCGCTGCCGACAAAAATATCTCCGTTCTTGCACTCATGCCAGTACATCCACCCGCCACCTGTAGCGTATACCTGCACAAATTCTGTGCCGTTCCATTTCAGGATTCCCTCTTCGGCGTAGTTGCCGTTGCCGACAAATAAATCACCGCTTTCGCTCTCATGCCAGAATGCCCAATTTCTGCCTGTGTCATACACTGAAACAAACATTGTGCCGTTCCATTTTACGATGCCTTCTGCGTAGCCGCCTACAAATAAATCGCCATTCTTGCACTCATGCCAGTAGCGCCAACAGTAACCCAAATTAAATACAGAAACAAATTCCATACCGTTCCATTTAAGGATATCCGCTTCGTATTCGTTGCTGACAAATATATCGCCGGCGCTGCTTTCATGCCAGTAGCTCCAATAGTCACCTGTTTCGTATACCTGCACAAACGTAGTGCCGTTCCATTTCAAGATTCCCGCGTCGTAGCTGCTGACAAATATATCGCCGCTGCGGCTCTCATGCCAGTATCGCCGTTTGGAACCTGTATCGCACACAGAAACAAACTCCGTGCCGTTCCATTTCAGGAGTCCCGTGTCTCTTCCGTAGCTGCCGACAAATATATCTCCGGCGTTGCTTTCATGCCAGTATTGCCAACCGGAACCTGTAGCGTATACAGAAACAAATTCCGTGCCGTTCCATTTCAGGATTCCCGCGTCGTAGCCGCTGACAAATATATCTCCGGCGCTGCTTTCATGCCAGTACATCCACCCGCCACCTGTAGCGTATACCTGCACAAACGTAGTGCCGTTCCATTTCAAGATGCCTTCGTATTCGCTGCTGACAAACAAATCTCCGTTTTTGGTTTCATACCAGTATTCCCAACTACTACCAATAACGCATAATTGCGTTATTTGATTAGTTACAATGTCCAAATGCCATATTTCAGTATTTTCTCCTGACGAAATTAAAAATATATCCCCGCTGCTCAATATGAACGAAGACAACCACCCATTCCGCAACTCCGCAGGAATTTCCGCCACTCCGAAACAGTCGGATATATCAACCCCGCCACCCACGGGCAGTGCGCGGATCCTCTCCGCGTACCTGACCACCGGTATCAGTTCGTGCGTCCCTTCCTGCTCTCGTATCGCCTCCGCTATGTCCGTCACTATCGCTCTCAATGTCAAGTTGCTTGCAACGTTTGCCATCAGAATTCACCTGCCAATACTCCGCCTATCGCGGTTTCGATTTTATCTGTTATGTCTTCCGACCAATCTTTATTCTGCTCCATCCACACATACGGCTCGGTATCGTCAACGCACACGAAAACCCTGCCCGTTACCGTGTTGATGTACTGCTGCCCGAACGTTCCGGCTACCGCTGTTGTAGGGTCGTCCTCACCTCGCAGCGGCGGCGGCTCGGGTACGCCGGGCGTTCCTGGCTCGCCGGGTACGCCTTTGATATTGCCTTGTATCTGCCATGTGGTCGCGTTTTTCTTTTCGTAAACGTTCCACGTCGCGCTGTTGATGAATATGTCGCCGAGCTTACCGTCCGCCGGTTCCGGATTGTTTCCGCCGATCAGTATTGTAGATCCATCGGTGCCATCGGTGCCGTTTAAATCTCCCGCGTCTAACTTCGCCTGAAAACTTACGCCGTCATCGAACAGAATTTCACCCGCGTTGCCAACCTCGTTTTTCCTCACGTAATCGCTCATATCCGGCGGTATTTCGGGATTGTAGTTCTGCGAGATCCTCGCTTCGACGTACGCGCCGAATACATATGAACTGATTTGCTTTCCTGCCGCGTTGTAAAATATTAGCTCGAACCGAATTTCGCCCGCCTCGCAGATGATACGGCTGTCAAGCTCTATGACCGCCTTGTTACCGTCGGTCGTTATATTTTTCTTCTGGATGATTACGGTTTCGTCGGCGAGCTGCGCGGCGAGCTTGACGCTTTCATACGCGAACGGTTTCCCGTTCGCAAACACGCCTATCTCCAGTACCGTGTCGTCGTACTGTTTTAACACTTTTGTGTCCGTGTAACCGCCGTACAAATCTACGGCGAACGACTCGAGCCTAACCATTGCGTTTCCCCATTTCGTTTTTCCATCTCGCCATGAAATCCTCGTAAATTGTCAGCATTTCCTCAACTCTTACCTTTTCTGCCATTATAAACTCGTGGTTTTCGCCTTTTTCGATACGTTCGAGAATATTACTGTATTCGATATTAAACCGTCCGTACTCGCGAAGGTCGTCAATGTAGGTATATGTTTCCTCGATTTCCGATATTCTGAACCCGTCTTGAAAATATGTTTCTTTTATTACCCTGTTTGTCATTATTATTCGCCTGTTTAACAGGCGTTCGCCTCCTCATAAATAAAATCTATAAATTCTTTTAAAAATCTTTTATCGTTTACAGATATACGGATATTTTCGCTTTCGCGGATCACCGGGCGAACAAAATCAATCTCAATTTCAAAATTCAGCAATTCGCTTTGTTTTTCTTTGAACTCATCGCCCGCTTCCGGATATTTCCCTTGTAACTCCTGCAATTTCCTGTTGAAAAAGGTTATTTCATTGTCAACTTTCTCAAAAAGTTTATCCAACTGATGGCAGCATTTCAATGACAGATCCGCCGCCGATAATTTCTGCATTGCGGGTATCGCGTTTAATAATTCTATGATTTTTAATTTCATGTTTATCTCCTTTACATGGCGTTTATAGCCGAATTAATTTCGCTTTGCAGAACCAATATCTTCTGCGCCGTTATCTGTGCGCCGGCGGCTTGCTCCTGTATATATCCGCCCGCGCCTATTTTCGTCATTTCACGAATCCTTATCCGCAGGTCGTTGTAATATGCCGCCTGTATCGGCGCTCCTGCCGAAACCTTCCCTATAACGAGATTACCCAAATTTGTGCCGAATTTGTAATCATAATACAGCCGTGTTTTGTTCAGCGTGTCGATAAACCTGTTCCATTCGGACGCTGTCAGATTCGATGTTACAGGCGCTCCGGCTTGTATGTTTGTCGCCCAGTAGAATAACGGCGGGCGCGTCGGGGGTGTTTGTATTACCGAATTCGGTCCCAGATTCACTTGTCCGCCGCTGTATCTTATGATCGCGGTAAACGTCACCGTTGACCCCGGCGGCGCGCCTGAATTGGTCAAGTCCCACGTCCCGCCTTCCGACACATACGCCGGAATACCTACCGTATAGCTGGTTCCGGTCGGTACTCCGTTTACCGACGGGAAATATTGCACGGTTCTGTCGTTGCCGGAATAGGTAATATCCAAACCGGTAATCAACACGATAAATCCGACCGAGGTTACGTTCCTGAATGTTATCTGCGGCATTTTTGCCGTCCCTCCTTAGCCGAACACGGCAACCATACTTGTTAAATCGCGCGAAGTCAGTATCCTGTACCCGCCAAGATACGCGTCCGTCGCCTGCGTTTCGTTGCTCGGCGAACCTAATCCGGCGCGGTTCGGTATCAACATAATTCGTCCGGGCGCGAGTATCGCGAAATCGGCGTATATGGACGACGACATATGACGCATTTGCGCGAGGTTGGAATACTGCCACGTATTTGATTGAACGTTGCCGTTGTTGTCGCGGCTAACCAAGCGAGGTATTATCAAATTGTATTCTATCATCGCGGTTGCTAAGTCTAAAAAATTTCCCGTACTTGATTCGAATTGTTTAATTAATCTATTTACTTGAATTGTACCGGTACTTATATTCGCGCCGTTGATAGTCGTTTGTCCTGCCGTTGACAGGTTCGTGAACGTCACGAATCCGGATATGTTCACTTTGTTGGCGTTGATAATTACGGTTGATCCCGAATTGTTGATCGCCGTTACGATTATACTCGCGTCTACCGCTCCGGACGAACCGACGAGCTTCCCCGCTCCAACGACAAGTTTAATACTCGCGTCGTGTTGGGTAACGGTTTGCGATATTGTACTGACGTTTGAAATTGTTTCATACGTCCCGCTTACAGCCGAAATAATCTTCGCTTTGCCTGTTTGCCCATCAATGTACTGTCCGATACTCGTATTTAAATTTGTCGTTAATAAATAACCGCCCATATCGGCTATTTTCTGGAACGTTCCCGTCGCCGCTGAAACGATTTTTGCTTTGCCCGTCGTACCGTCTATATACTGCCCTATGCTCGTGTCTAACGATGTTGTTGTTACGTAACCGGACATATCGGAAATCTTCTGGAACGTTCCTGTTGCCGCCAAAATAATCTTTGCTTTGCCGGTCGTACCATCGATGTACTGCCCGATACGCGTGTCAAGATTCGACGACAATATATAATTGCCCATATCTGAAATCTTTTGAAAAGTCCCGGTAGCTGCCGAAACGATCTTCGCAGTGCCTGCCGAGCTGTCAATGTACTGTCCGATACTCGCGTTCAACGAATTTGTCAGCACGTAATTATTCATGTCTGATATTTTCTGATATGTGCTGCTCACCGCTGATATTACCGCTGCTTGTCCGGTTGAGGTGTTGATATACGTTTCGATTCCGGCGTACAAATTCGTTATCTGCAAATACGAGCCGTCCGCCTGCGCCTTCGTGATGTAATTCTTGCCCTCAACAAAAATTCTGATCAATCCCGTCGTGTCCGTCAGCGACGCCAGTATCGCCGCCTCGATCGTGTACGGGATTCCGTCAACAGCCGTTTCTGTATGCTGCAAACGCATTTCGAAATTTCCGACTTCGATTATAAGTTCGGCGATATTTTTTACGGTATTTTTTACGATCCTTACAGCCTCATCGGCTTTTTCTTTCGCTTTTTTGCTCTCATCGTAAACTTTTGTAATCGAATTTGACAAATCCTCTTTCGACGTGCCGAGTTCGATTGAAATATACCGTTCTTTCAGCGCGTCATATTTAGTTTTTATAACCTTCGCCTTTGCGGTGAGGTTGTATAATTTATGCCTGACCGTGACGATGTCGCACAGATTGACGCTTTCAAGGGCAGTAACATTTTTGTACTCCTCCGTCTGCCACAAATGCACGAAAGATATAACGATATTGTTCATCGGCTCGCCGATGGGCGCGCTGTCCGTCAAAAATTCGTTCGCTTTCTGCCGTAACGCGGCGACCGTCAGCTCTTCGTTTGTAAATTCGCTTGACAAATCGACGGGCATTGTCCGGATATATGAATAATTACCCGCGCCGGGCGCGGAAATATATTTTTCCGGCAGCGTGACCGTAACATCGCCGTTTTCGGTTTCCTTGACGACGTAGGGGTATATTGCCGTGAACACGCCGGATACGTCAAAATCCTGATTGAATCCTATTAAATTTTTGCCGTATGAGATATTAATTCCCGTATCAACGCCGCGGTTCGCGTGCAGAATTATTTCTTTATTGTCGAACTCCAATTCCCCGCCGTAAATATCGCGTATATCGCCGATCGCCGCGCGGACGCTGCGTGGCGTGAAAATATAAAACTTGCTCGCCGAAATATCGCTCCGCGCGGTGTAACCGTGCGGCACGACGGCGGAATTTAAAACGTTTTGTAATGCCGATTGTGCGCCGCCGTTGACCGTCAGCGCGGCGATAGGGTTTTTATTCAGCTCGTAGCTGATATGTTCAGCGTCGTAGGTCACGATTCCGTCAATCGGTTTCGATATTTTGTAAATCCGGAATAACTGCGGCTTGCCGGATTCGTTAATTTTTATTTTTACGATACTGTCGTAGTCGATTTTATCGTAAAAACTGCCGTTGACCGGATATTTGAAATTTACCTCGATGATCCCGTTGCGTTCCTCCGTGCCGACGCAGCTTGTTGTTTCATTTAGGACACCAACCCCGAGAGTGGTAAAAACGGTTTCGTTTTTGTTGTACAGTATTGGTTTCACAGCGTCACCCACCTCGGCGTAATTACTACGGATGAAACAGAACCCGTCCACGATACCGAATTATTGCCCGATTTAAGCGTCGGGAACGGGTACCCTGTCATCTTATTATTTTGCAATTCCGCGTCCTTGTACACGGATTCCAGTTCGCTGTCTATTTCAATATGTCCAGAAACGCCTGTAAACGCGTACAGCGCGTTGTTAATGCTTAGTGATATATTTCCACTGCCAACAACCTTTATGCGCGGCTGTGACGCGTACAGCGTAGGATTTGATACGTTCCCCGCGGTGTTCAAAGTGATCGGAGTGTTTCCGGAAAGCAAATACCGGAACGGCTTGCAGTTGAACACAATATCGCCGTCGCCCACGCCGAATTTAATATTTGCGAAATTGAACGCGTTCACGCACGAAGCGTAACGGAAAGTGTCCGGATTATAAGAATCTTTTAAAATCAAATACGCGCCCGGGTCGGACAGCAGCCATTTTTTGATGTTGTCAATATTCCCTTTTACGGCCGGAATAATTGTGCAGTTATAAACAACGTCGATATTCAAATACCGCCCGTTGTCTATAATCAGATCGCCGCTGCGCCCGGGTATGCTCTGTTTTGTAACGTCGCGTGCCGGCGCGTCGAAGGCGTTTTTATCTTTTATGACTATCCCGAAATTATCGGATCGGAGGCCGTTGAACTCAAAATAATTCAGTTGAACGCAACCCCTTTCCTCCTGATTCTTTCCTGTATCATCTCCATGACCGTATCGATCAGTTCGCTCAAATCCTTGTCGGACGAATTGATAAAATTCTCGATGGTTAAATAAATATTTACGAGGATGTTGTTTTCTCCGACCTTCTCGGACAGTTCCCTTTTGACCTGATTATATTCTTTATTTTCGGACGCGGTGAGGACGCGTTCACCTTTGTGCAGGATCGCCGGCATATCGTCATATGGGACGTATTCAAGCCCGATACGCAGTTTTGAAAATTCTTTGATGTCAAATCCCTTTCCGCCGACAAGCGGAACCCAGTCGGGGATTTTAATTTTGTTTAAACCGCGTATAAACGAGTTTATACCGTCGATGATCCAGTTTATCGGGATTTTAAACGCTTCTTTTATACCGTCGAAAATGCTTGTAAAAATTTTCTTGACGGCTTCCCAAGCGCCCTTCCAATTGCCCGTAAAAATGTTTTTTATAAAATCGATTATACCGCTTAAAACGTCCTTGATTGTTGTAAAAACATTTGAAATAGTATCAAACGCCGCTTTAAACGCGCCGGCTACAACATCCGCTACAATTTTTAATCCTTCTTTTAACGGCGGGATGACAACTTCAATTATTTTTACTATTAATGCTATCAGCGGCGGCAGTATCAAATTCAACAATTCAACGAGCGGTTCAATCAACATCATTATCAGGTCTATGAACGGCTGTAACAACGACAATATCGGTTGCAGCAACGGCAATAACGGTTTGATCAAATCCAACAATAACGGTAAAATCATCGAAACAATTTCAACTATAGGCGGTAGTAACATGACGATTAACTCCGTCAGGACCGGCAGAATCTCCGATATTATTTCCATGATCGGCGGCAATAGCTGCATGATCAAATCCATAATAACGGGGATTAATTGCTCAGCGAGTTCGAACAGCGGCGGAAGCATTTTTTCGAACAGTTCCGTTATAATTGGCGTTATTTTATCGACGATTTCCATTATTTTCGGCAAATGTTCGAGAACCTTGTCCGCTATCTGCTGAAATACCGGAACCAACGCTCCGCTGATTTGATTTACAAGCCCGCTTCCCGCTTCTTTGATTTTTAAAAGCGTGTCGCTGAATTTGACGCTTGACTTGACCGCTTCCTCGCCCATCACAAGCCCGAGGTCGTCGGCTTCCTGTTTCAAAGCCGCGATCCCTTCGCTTCCGGAGTTCAACATCGGGATCATTTCCGTGTACGTCTTGCCGAGAAGCTCGTTGCCTATGACGTTACGCTCCGATCCCGCCTCCATATCCGCGAGCGCCACTGCCACTTTATCAAACTGCTGCTCCGGCGTGAGCTGCGCAAGCTCTTCATAAGACAATCCGAGCTTTTCTATCGAAGCGACAGCTTTTTCGTTGCCGCCTTTCGCGTCCTCCATGACGGAACCGAATTTTTTAATGCCGTTCGTCAAACTGTCGATGTTCATATCGGATTGTTTCGCCGCGTATTCCCACCGCTGGAGTTCCTCGCGGTTGATTCCCGTGCGCTCGGAAAGTTTGTCGATGTGATCGGCGGCTTGTCCGGTGCTGTTTATCATCGATAACGCGCCTGCCGCAAGTCCCGAAGCCGCGCCGATGACGGCGGTACCGACCGCCGCCGCGCCCTTGACTATATTTCCGAACGCCGACCCGATGTCAACGCCCGCTTTTTTACCTTTTTCCGTGGTCTGCTCTATACTTTTATCGGCTTTTTCGTTGTCTATGAAAATTTCGCCGAACAAAGAAAAAATGCTTGCCAAATTAATCATCACCCCTTTGTGAATTTCGGTAATGTTCCACTATCGGCATAATGTCTTCAATGATTTTTTCGGGTGATTTGTTTTCGGGTTTGTTTGTAGTGAAACTGCCTTTTATGTTCCCGATATATTCGGAATAATCAATATGCTCTTTACCGGACAACGCCGAAGTCAGATAATGAATAAGCCACAACGGCAATGCCATTTGTTCCAGTTCCTTATCGACGGCGTATGAAATCAAGCTGTCGAGATGTGACAGCGGCAGCTCTCCTATTAAGTTAAAATCGTAATATTTCGATAATAAACTTAGGCTTCTTGCGCTGCTTTCCTTCGCAGCGCAGTAACGAAAAAATTTATTATGCCTTTGTCGCCTATTAATTCCTTGATTATTTCGATAAAATCAAGTTCCCCGGCTTCCTCGACCGTGATTTCTTTGTACAGCGCGATCAGCTGCGGAATATCTTCCGCGATTCCGCCGAGCTGAGGCGTGACCGCCGCGATAATTTCAAACGTCATGATCGCTTGTTCTTCTGTCGTCTGATTTTCGGTAATATCGATTGTTTTCATGCGCTCTATAATGGGTTGCAGGTCGATTTTTGAAACCATGCCCGCGAGAACGGGTATAATTTTAACTTTCAGCATTGCCTCGTCCTTCCTTCGGCGGCGGTGTCTGCGCCGGCGTGACTGGCAGCGCAGCTATATCTTCAACCCGCCATATTTTTTCGGTTGTGTCGAACGGATTGAAATGTGCTCCGAAATCAAGCGCGTGTTCGTTTTCCGCTTTTGGAACTGCCTTGAACGCGAACGCCCCTTCATGCAGCGCGTTTTTTATGATGATTTTTTTATATGTTTTATCAACGCACTTCGCGAACATGGTAACGTTTTCAATATATGATTCCGGGTCGATTATTCCGCCGTCGTCTGAATTAGTCAATATAATATTTTCGCCTTCGTTTTTTATCTCAACGCCGGGGATTCCGAGCGCAAGATTTTCCTGCGACGAGTTTATAACGGTTACTTTTAAATTTGCCGCCTGTTCTTCGACGACCTGCATATTTTTTGTTTTTCCCCGCCGACCGTCAAATTCTATATCTCTGACGACGTTAGTTACATTGAACTCGCCGCCGCCTCGCGTCGGCGCGAATAATCGTTCTTTTGCGGGTATTCCGAAATTTAAAAAGATTAATCCTTCGTCTATCTGTATTTTTTTAACCGATTCTACAGTTAAATTTTTTACTGTTGGCATTTGCCCCCCACCATAGGTGGGGTTCACCTCCTAATAATAAAATATTCTTGCCGTGCAAGTTATTTTTCTGTTGCATAAATCAAATTCTTTGTCGTAAACGTTGATACGGTTGTCAACACCGACGTGCGCGTAAAAACTCAATGGTTTCGTGAATATTTCGTTTGAAATCGCCGAACGCAGCTTATCCGTTATTATTTCGAGGTTTTCCGTTGCGTTTGGTATTTTTTCATCGGTGTATAAATCAATATAAAAATTAGTCAAACACCCGTAACTAATATCGCTTTCGTGGAAACCGTTCGCCACTGCGTATAGTTGCGGCGCGGCGGTTGATGGCGCGTATTCATAGTAACAGGGGAGATATTGATCTATAAACGCGACAAGAATTTCAATAAAATCTTTGGTTTTGTATTGATGTAAATCAAATATCATCTTCGGGCACCTCGTTTTCTTCCTTCGGCGGTTCGGTCAATTTTTCGATTTCCGCAAGATATTCCATTTGCGCCGCTTTTATTTCGGCGATGTTGTCGTAAACGGCGTTACGTAACAAATTCGTTGCTTTTTGTCCTGGATGATCTGCTTCGCTTCCAAAAAAATCAGCGTTGTAACCCATTGCTTTCGCATTTTTAGCCCTAATTTTGTGTGGTTTCGTGCCGAATTCGATCCAATGAGGGTTAGCGTGCGACGGTTTTTTACCACGCTTCCGGACTTTCTGCCATCCGTAAAACCCGATTTGTATTGTTGGTTGTCCGGTAGTTTTATTGATAAAAGCCCAGCTCGCGATATGATTTTTAAGTGATTTGGTCCGTTCGGGAATTTTTTCGAGAATTTTGGCCCGTATGACTTTACCGCTTGCGTTCAAGGCCTTTTTGGATAAAGATTGAATTTTTTTCTTTTCATTTTCGGAATAATCGGTAAAAGTTATATTAAAGCCTGTACCTTTAGATTTTTTTTTTGTTTTTTTTAATGTTGATAAATAGGCATCAACAATTTCCTGTTCGGTAGGCATATAAATCACTCATTTCTATCATTGAACACCGCTTTTATGAACCATACTCGTGCAAATTAATTCCATAATTTCATTCGGTTTTGGATATGTGCGTATGATCCGGTAAATTTTATTTTTATACTCAACGTGCGACTCTCCGTTGTACTCATTCGCGCGGATATCAAGCATGATTTCGGGCTTGTCCCCTTGAATACCAGCTTGATAAAATTCCGATTGCCTTACGCCCTTCTCGTTGCAGTAGACAAGCCGTTTTTCATATGATTTTGTTACTTTGCGCATAGAATCAAGCGATTCTATTTCCTGCATTAAATAAACCACGTCGCGCCACATCATAATCAATCACCGTACTTACTCGAAATTGCCAGTTTCTTTTTGAAATTTTCAAAAACGATTTGTAACTGGGCGGCGTCCGGTGAATCAAAACCGTAATACGCTTTAACGTATGTAACGATTACGGTTCTTATTAATAAATCGTTTTCGTCGTTGACTTTATCTTCTTTTACTCCCGCCAGAATTAACTCGGTTCTCGCGGCTTCGGCGAGATTGCATAATTCGCCGTCCGAAGAATCGTTGTTTATTCGCAAACGTTGTTTTAAAACATTTAAAAACGGTTTTGAAATCACCTTATCACCTCATCATGATGTATAACTTTTTATTAAAAATATTTAAAAAAGTTTTTGAATTTACGCCGCAGCCGCAGCCTTCGTTGTTTCCTTCACCATTTTGACGAACGCGCCGAGTTTCGGAACGGCTTTCGAGTCATATACGCTTGAACCCAGATAATCAATGCTGTTTGTCGCGAGTCCGCTGTGTTCGCTCTTGACAATTGTTATATCCTGCGAAAAATTGCCGATGATATAATTGAAATTGCCGTAATAAACGGTACCCGCCGCAAGCGATCCGGTAAAATACACTTCCGCGCCCATGATATAATATTTACCGTTCGCAAACGTTATAATGTTATTTTTGTTGAGGTTCATCAGCGGGTAGAAATCCGCAAAAAACGTTGTTTTACCCATCGCCCAAAGCGCTTCGCGCTCGTAACCGCTGCGTAACATTCCGTACATTTTTGTTACGTTCGCTTCCGTAACGTTCACGGTAGCGCCGATTGTAACCTGATCTACGTCGTCTGTGTACGCGCCGTTTGTACCCATTCCGCCCTGTGCAACGCCACCCGGCTGGTTGCTGCCCGTGCCGGTGAAAATGAGTTTTTCGATTTGACGCGCGATTGATTCAGCGACAACTTCCACGATATAGGCTTCGAACGCTGACAACGCCATTTCCGAAGAAGCGCGGGACGCTTTGACAAGTTTTACAATTTCATATCCTGTTAAACTAACCTCCCCTAATTTGTCGCCTGCGACCGTGATTGCCGTGTTTTGCGTATGTAATGCTGCCGGATCGTTTACGTCCTCAACGGCAAATTTGAAATTGCCCGGCACGTGGAATATTTTACATTTTTCCAGTATCGGCGCGACTTCGTACATCTTTTTGATAATCGCGTTCGCCGTCGCTTCCGGTATGATCGGCAGAGCTGATCCGGCCGCCGTGGTATATGCGCGTAGTTCATTTTCAGTCAATTGTCTGCCTAACAAAGTTTTTAACCATGCGTTACGGTATTCAACTTCCTGATCAAACGGTTCAGCCGTCCGTTGTTCTGGGGCAACAGGATTTTCGCCGGTCAGCGTAATACCGTTGTTTAAATCGTCAAGGGCAAATAAACGTTGTTCAAGTTTTTCGTACTCCGTTTCTAATGTCCGGATTTCCGTTTCTAATTCCGTAATGTTTGCATTTTCATCTTCCTCTACTAATTTACGGATTTCCTTTATACGCGCCTTGATTTCTAACATTCTCTTTTTAATTTTCATAATATTTTTTACCTCCAATAATTTTATCGCAAATACATTTGCGTCAGAAATAAGTTTTAAATATCAGCCGTTTTTTATGCTGCTCCTGCACTTCTTTCAAAAACTCCTCTTGAAAAGAATTACGCGCTGAAATGCTTGTATCATTATAAGCGGCAAAATCCACCGCTGAAATGTCGTAAATTTTTTTGATTTTCGTTATCGTCCGAGTGTGAGTATCTTTGTTGTACTTATCCTCCGAAACCGAAAATGCGAAACTCATTTTATCGAGCAGTTTACTTTTAATATCACGGTATAACTCGTTATGCCCCTGATCTTCTGAATTTAATTCTATAACGCAGTTCATTCCGAGATCATTGATTTCATATTTCAGCGATCCGTTTTTCGTTCGGGCGTAAACGCGTCCGCCATGATTGAAATTAAATATAAAATCGCTTAAATCAGCCTCTTTCAAAGCGTCTTTTTCAATCGTTTCGTAATATTTCACGCCGTCCCATTCCCACATGACTGTAGCGGTATTAAATACTATCGGCGTACCGCGCAAAATAAGTTTAGTGTCATTTTCATCAATACCGAAAGTATTAATTGACCTGTACTCTCTATCCTTCTTGATTATCATTTTGATTTTCCTCCTCGTTAGATTCGTTTGTTTTATTGCTCTGATATTGATCGGCGAGTTTTGAATTGATAAAATTCAAATTCTGCACCCTGCGTTTGCCCTCCTCGCCGCCGATCGGAGCCATGTTGAATATTTCAAGTATCTGATCGACCGAAACTGCGCCCAAATTTGCAAGGAAAGTCGCCGCCGAAATTTTCGACGACATACTCGCGTACTGTAGACGGTTAGCTTCCGCGAATATTTCGTTGCCGAATCCGCGTTCTCTGTCCGTGAAAAAACAATTTGTCATCGCCTGTGAAAGCTGTATGCAAAACGGTTCGATTTCGCCCTCGTAAAACGCGTTCCATTCCCATTCAGTAAATTTATTTTGTATAATATGCGAATTTATCCCGAAATAATCGTAAATTTCATTTTGTATGTAAGTCAATTGTGACGCGGGGACAGGCGTTGTTTTATCTTGGATCGGCGTGTAATCGTATTTATTATCCGTGACGATTATTCCCGAACCGTTGTTATCCATCCGTAAATTATCGCGTACAAATTCATCTCGCTTTTTATTCAAATCTTCATCTTTCGAGGTAACCGTTGTTTTCAATATCCCTCTTATAACCGAAATCAATTCCGCGAATTTACTGATACTTTGATTCAATGTCCGAGCCGTTTTTAATACCGTGCTTAACGCTTTGTTGTTTGAACCGAAAATTTCATTTTCGTAATAGTGGTTTTTAATGTGAATGATTTCATCGTATGGGATATAATAAATATTTCCCGTTTGAAACTGGAATACGCAGTACGTAACGCCTTTGATTTCTTTTATTTTTACCTGCCGCGTCATTACGGGATATAAGGCGGTCAGCCTGCCCTCATCCCAGACGGGGTAAATAAAAGCGTTGTTGTCAAGTTTATACGCTACGGCGATTTTATAATAAAAATTATAGGAGTTCATGTATGGGTTGGGGGCGTACTGTAATATCCGGTCAAATTCATCATCGACAAACACATATGCCCCCTCAGTTCGCCGGATATGCCGCGGCGTTATTTTTGCCGCGTGTTTCGCGAACGCTGTCACCGCCGCGCGGACGGTTGAAATATCCCATTCACTGCCCATAAACGATGTATTCGTCGCGTCGCCCAGATTTATAAACTTATAATCCGTTAATACTTGCGGACTGTTTCCATCGGAATTTTTACCGTTATCCTTATATTTACCGAATATTTTATCTAATAATCCCAAACTATCACCCCACACTGTACATAAAATCGTCATGGTATTTTATATAAATAACCCACGCGTTTAATAACGACACCATGCCGTCGATACGCCGTCGCTCTGATATTTTAACCGGTTGAATATTGTTTACGCCGCTCTTTTTAACGGCTGTGTTCGTCATACACCATAACAACATGGTATTCATGTTGTAATTAACAATTTTTCCATCGAACGCCGCGCCCATTTCCCTCATCGGTTGACTCCATGTAAACGGTCCTTGCGCGACGGCCTCCATCGCAAACCCGTTTGATTTCATTTCATCCACCCAGTAACCGGCTAACGCTCTGTCGTAACCTATCCGTATTGGATCGATTTTATATTCGTCCCTCATTTGCCTGAACCAGTCCGTAACCTGCGAATAATTTACGCGGTTGCCTTCGCAAATAGTTAATAACCCGCGTTCCGCCCATATCTTATACGGGGCTTCGGCGGTGTTATGCTCGTCGAGTTTGTCAATTTTCGACTGCGGGAGAAAATAATGCTGTACAACGTATATAAAATTATCGTTCGTCTTGCGGATTAATAATGTCGCGCAAGTCAAATCTGTTGTTGCCGATAAGTCGCAGCCGCCCACTGCGTAAGTGTTGTAAACATACTCCATTTCAAAAGTTAAATCGTTGTATATTTGCTCATACGTCAGCCAAGTTGTTGACTCGTTTGCGCGGATATTAAAATCTTTGCATAATACCCCCGGTAAATCCTCCGGCTTTTTTTTTGCCCTCTCGACAAATGACATTAAGGACTTATATTGTTTAATCGTGCCGAGTCCGGGATTTGCTTTCGCCCACATTTGCGGGTCAGTCCACTCGGAGCGGTTGTCAAGTTCGTACAATATCGGCAAAAACTCGTCATCCGTCTTTTTCCCGTCCACTATGTCGCAGGCGTATTGATACATTTCATCGTAGATGTTTTCCCGTACCGTTCCGGCTGTGGTGATCATAATTATAATCGGCTGCCGGCGCGACGATGTCGATTGTTTCATAACCTCGTATAATTTCCGATCGCGTATGGCGTGAAGCTCGTCGATGATGACTCCGTGCGAGTTTAACCCGTCAAGCGTGTCGGAATCGGATGCTAACGCCACAAAAATTGAAGCTGTCAGCGGATAATAAATATCGCTTCGGCGTTTCTTTGTCCCGCTGAATAATTCCGGCGATTGTTTACGCATATTTACGGCCGCGTTAAACGCGATTTTCGCCTGATCGCTCTTTGTCGCGACGCAGTATATTTCCGCCGCTCCCTCATAATCGCAAATCAAGAGATATAAAGCAAGCGCGGCGAGCAACGTTGTTTTGCCGTTTTTACGCCCCACAAGGAATAACGTTTCTTTGAACCTTCGGAAACCGGTTTCGTTTTCAAGCCACCCGAAAAGTGCTTGTAAAAATGCTTTTTGAAATAACTCTAATTGAAACGGTTGCCCTATAATTCCTTGTGAATGTTTGCAGAATTTTTCAATAAATTCAATCGGGCGAGAGCCTTCATCTTCATCGAAGTAGTATTTATCATGCGGTTCAACGAGTTTTTTGTATATCGAATAAACCCTGCGGCTTGTTATTATTTCCCCCGATTCTATTTTGTTATAATATTCGGCGACGTAATTCATTTTTTTAGTATCTTAGGTTTCATCGCGAATTTTAATAACTCGTTGCCGAGTTCATAATTAACTTCATCAGGTAACATTTCGCATAATTGTTTGATAGCGGTTAAATAATTTTTGATTGTCGTGTTGTATTTCATTATAAGCGGGTTGGCAATTTTGATCTTATATTCGCCTTGCTGCATTTCAACTTGTATACCATCGGTTATGATCTGCTCTTCCATATTTTCAAGAGAAACGAGCATAAAAGCGGCGCGATTTATTAACTTTTCCGCGATTTTAATATCATTTTTCGATATGTTTTTGGTATACCTTTTTAATCTTTTTATCTCCGTGTTAATCCTTGCATTATAATCAGATGTAGCGTCCAAATTTTTACACTCACTTTCTCGATTAGTTTTTGGTTAGGTAGGGGGGGTCTATATACGCGAGAGCAATCCCCCACCGGACTCATATAGCGGTTCAGGAAACGGAAAGGGCTTTTTTTAAGACTGGGGGGTATTTATTATTTCTATCGCGACAATATTAAAAAAGTTTAATAATAATTTTGTTTCGTTCGTTGTGTCGAAAAGTAAAACACTGTTGTCCTCAATCGCTTCGGCGATAACATCGCTTAGGTTTTCGGCTTCGGTTTTTATCTCATATTCAATCGCGTTGCTTGTAGTGTAAACTCTTATCGTGAAAATATCACTCACACATTCGCCCTGCCTTTACAACGATATTCCCTTCACTGTCAAACATCAACCCGCCGTCGATCGGATATTCTCCCTCATGTTCTACACCGTGACATTCGCGGCATACTAATTCGAGATTTTCCGGATTCAACGAAATTTCGAGATCGCCGATATTTTGAGGTGTCAAGTATTTTATGTGATGTACGATCTCGCCGATTCCGCCGCACCTCGCGCACAAACCGTTGTCGCGGTCTTGGATGTATTGACGCGTCCGCCGCCATGCTTTGGATTCGTAAAACGCCTTCGCCCATTCTTTCATTTTTTTCACCATTATCATCATACCAAAAAAAAAACGTCTACTACTATAAACTTTTAAGTTTATAATAATGACGTTTTCCCTATATACTGTCTGTATTCGTCGTGCCTTAACCCTCTAAATATCGAAAATATTGTCCGCGCTTCACGCAGCCATTTATATACCGTGTCCTCCGTCGCGTACAGCTCACGTGCCATTTTAATTACGCGCATACTTATGTCGCCCTTTTTCAGAACATCGTCCGGCAGCGTGAAATAAACGCCCTCCACCGCCTTGACGATGTACCCTTTATTGTCCTTAATTAATTTTTTAATCGTTTCGTTCACCGCCGAAACGTCGAGCAGCAGCGGCTGACACATCCCGCTTTTCAACGCTGCCGGCGAAGTCGGCTTCCCCAGCGCGGCGTAAAGCCGGAACGCGTCCGTCGCGTAATCCCGCGTGATGTCCTTTTTCATCTTTTCACCTTCTTTTTGTAGAGATAAATGGTCAAAAATATACCCGCCGAAAAATCGTTTAACGGACTTGATTCGCAACGCGCAAGACTGTAACCCGGATATAACGACTCAATATATTCGTGGTCGTTCGGATAATCGTTTATATGTTTCGCCGTTTTTTTACTGATACGGTAATCGTTCGTCCGCACTTTCGGTTGTTTCAAATTTTTCGATGTGTTCCAGCGGCGGATGATTTTTTTATTTTCCTTTTCCGCCGGCTCCTTCGTGAAATAATGCGCAAGCCCCGCAAGTCCGTTTTCATTGAACTGCAACCGCCGCGAATTGCAGTAACCGAACTTCCAAATACCTTCCAGTTCGTCACGCGTCAGATTCCCGCCCGAAATGATGAGATGATGATGTATGCGGCCGGACTTCGCCTGTTCGGTGATGTAGATGTACTTTAATTTAATTTCGGTTTTGTAACGCCGTTTGACTCGCCGGATATAGTTTTGAATATTCCGCTGCGCGTCGTCAACCGTCTGCGGCATATCGCCGTCGGAATATGAAAACCTGATTGAGAGATCCTCGGCGGTGAAATTCGTGTGAAAGAGATCCGAAATTTTGTGAAACGCGTTCTTCTCGTTCAATTTCGCCTGAATCTCGGTCGTGACATGACAACGGTTTCCGCGCTTCCCCCGCGCTGATCGGCGTGCAGGGTACACGTGAGCACGCATAAAACCCCCGCAAATATACTTCTTTTCCCTCATTTATCGGTTCGTTATAATGAACCGCTCACCCCCGAATGGTTGATTAGTTAATACCCTATGCAAGTCCGAAAACGCCTCGCGAAGGCGTTTTTTGGGAAAAATAAACAGGTTCGCTTTAAACCTGTCAATTACTGTTTATATAAATTTTGTTTATACAACACGTCGTCGGAATCTATAATTTTTTTCTCAAAATCATCTATGCCGAAAATTATACACTTGTGCGGGTAGAGCGTGACCGTTCTGTTTTTATGATTCAGGTACCCCTTGAAAACCGCCTCATGGATACCGGCTTCGCTGACTTGGATTATATAAAATATATCGCCAACTCCGTTGGCGTTGCCCTCTCGTCGATCTTCGACGTATCTATAATTTTTCATCATCATCATTCCCTTCTGCTTTAATCAACCTCGATCCCTAATTCACGTAACTGCGCTTCGATGTCGGCGAGTTGTATGACACAATATGATTTCATTGATACAATAATTCCAATATCTTCTGTGTGATAAAATGACGAACCGCCGTATTTACCCTTGTATGTTATATCAATTTTCGGGTCATTATTTAATGCAAAATATAAATCGCTATATTCTTTCCTTTTTTCAATTAGTTTTGATATTTCCTCAAGTTTCACCGTTCTCACCCTCCCGTAACAGTTCCGGATTGTCGTGGATGTTGCCGATGACTTCAATAGTTTCGGTATCGGCGAAAATATAATATCTAATGTTATTGATTGCACCGCAAATAAAACTCGCCGTGTTGTCATCCCATTTGATAGCCCTACGTTCGCATACGTAATCATTTATTTGCTGTTGTATTATATCGCCCTCCCATATCAACGTACCCGTCTTGTCTTTAAGCCCCGTGCATTGTCCGAGCGTGTCGGGGTCGATGACAAACATTTCCTCGTATTCATCAAGATTGTTAATTACATCAATCGTATTTCTGCCAGCGCCGTCATACGAATTGCACCCAAAAGCCCACTCGCCATTGTCAACCCGTTTCCCGCGATATATATGTCTGTTATTTATCTTCCTCGCTCCTTTCCTCCTCTTCTCTTTCATCTTCATCAAACATTATCCGGAATTTTAAATCATATAACCTGCGTTGCTGTATAACTTGATCGATAAACAAGAATATGCCGAAAACAAGAACATATAATCCGATAGCTCCGCCCAATATTATTAAAATCCATTTTATTATCATATATCCTCCTCATTCCTTTCCCATTCTAACCAAGCCAATAAATCAAATAAAAACGCACCTCGACTAAATCTGTTTTTATTGCTGAAATCATAACATATGAATTTTTCGCAGAAATTATTTAGTTCGTCTAAAGCTTCATCCACCGTCAGTGTTTTCAGCCATTCGTAGTTTGTCATTGCGCGTCACCGTCCTCTTCTAAGTTTTTATGTATACGCTTCCAAGGCTCGAATCCAAAAAATTGATCTCTTGTTCTAACCGCACAGGAATAAGAGTATAGGCAATTCAATATATACCGTGCCAAAATGTAATCAGGCGTATCGCTTTCGTTTTCTATGCTGTGCCGGTTTATTAATTCTTTTAATTCTTGTTCAAAATTTTTTTCAATCACTCAAAATCACGTCCTTTTTTGATACAATCAATAATCCTACTCCTAAACACCTCTATGCACTCCTGCGCGAGTTCGCGGGTGGAGAAATAGGGCGTGAATATTGTTTCGCAAAAGTTAAAATCGGTAATAATCAATTCTTTACACATATGTTCAAACATAATATGATATTTTTTTGTGCTCCAATCGTCCCAATCTAACTCCGCTCCATCGTGCTCCCACTTCCACCGCCGTATCTCCGCCTGTAACTGCCACAGGTCGCGGTAGTAGACGGCTTCGGCTACAGTTTGAAAATAATTGCCGAAATCATACATACCATTATGGCTGCAATTATGTTTTTCTACAATGTCTTGTATTGATCCATCAACTTGAATATACCAATAAATCTCACCCTTCGCCACCCGTTCCCAGACGTTCGGTTTACGAACGTCTTTGTTCGGTTTACGAACGTCTTTCTGCGGTACCGACGGAGGAAATGGTTGCGGTTGCGGTTCGTCGTCGAGATCCTCCCATAGTTTGCCATCAATTGATCTGCACATTTTGGGTGTCCCGCAAATGCTGTGTTTTGCATAGTAATAATTCCCAATCTTGCCGTAATATTGATCACAGCGGGTCATATCTATTTTATTTTCGTCGTTCATTTTTACTCCTCCTTATTTACTCATGCCACTTTCCCTTTTTTTGCCGCCGCCGCGGTCGTACATTTTTGATCTTTTCGACCCGTTTCAATCCGCCGAGCGGCATTTTCTGCTGTTCGTATATAATATTCTCTATATTTTTTATATTCATGGCCTTCGCCTCCATACATAAATGTGTAAAAATCATCATTTTAAAAATCGAAAATTTAAAAGCGTACATCAGCACACTCATTTATTATTTTTTACAATGGTTTATAATTCCGCAGTTCCTCGGACGATACGCCGAGCGCGTCGCAAATTTTTGAAAATTCTTCGGGTTTTATTTTACGTTTGCCGTTAATCATATACGAAAATATATTTTGCGGAATATTAATTTTGCCCGCGATGTATGAATGTTTTATGCCTTTGTCAGACAAATATTGTTTCAGTTTATCGTTTATCATGTTTTAAACCTTTCTTTTTTTAGATTAGGTATCGCGCGAAGCGCATACTTCTAATATATAACTACTTAAATATACTTAGATACGTTTAGCGCGCGCGTACGCGCGCACGCGTATGTATGTAGGAACTGCGAGAAATGCGGATTTTAACTACGAGGTTTTGATGGTTAACTACGAGGTTTTGATGGTTAACTATGACCTTTTGATGGTCTGAACTATGACCTTTTGATGGTCAAAAAAAGTTACCCACAAAGTTATCCACAATGAGATTTATACATTTTTGTAAACTTAATATGACATATATTGACTTATGTAATATTTTGTAGTATTATATAATAAAATTAATTTTGAGGTGCGTTATGGAAAATAAATTGATAGTATACGACAAAAAGTATTATACGGTAATGGCGAATAATATTGTCAAGGGAAAACAGGAAATGACTTTATCTGAAGCGAGATTGCTACGGTTATTAATTACGCAGGTTGCAAAGGAACATAAAGATTTAAAAACATATACTTGCCGGATTCAAGATTTAGCAAAGTTTTTAGGCATAGACGCAAAAAATCTTTATCGTGATGTAAAATTAATCTGTAAAAATTTATTGAAAAGAATTGTCAGCGTTGAAACTGATAACCCAAAAGAACCGTGGAAATCATTCCAATGGATTCAATTAGCAAGTTATGATGGAAATGGGAATATTACGCTAAAATTGTCTGAACAGATAGCTCCGTATGTATTAGAACTAAATGCGTGGTTTACGCAGTATAAACTTGAAAACATATTAGAGTTTAACAGTTTTTACGCTATCCGTATTTATGAAATATTAAAGTGCGATAATGGAATAACCAGAGATGAACAAGGTGAATTTTCTTATGAACTCGATTATTTGCGCGAAATTTTATGTTGTGTAGAAAAATATAAATATATGCACGATTTTATTAATAAGGTTATTGACACAGGCGTAAGGGAAATAAACGAAAAATCCGATATTTTGGTTTCCTACGAGTTGAAAAAGACAAGCCGAAAATTCACCGATATTATTTTCTCCGTAAGTATTAACGGCAAAAACTTCATCAAACGCAAAAATGAAAATATGTAAAAATCATCATTCCAAAAATTAAAAAAATTAAAACGTACTTACAAAACTGTCAGCACGCTTTTTAAACGGTGGTTCTCTTATAATTCCGCAAAAAATTTTCCGAAATCCCGAGTACGTCGCAGATTTTGAAATATTCTTCGGTCGTCATAGTTCGCTTCCCGTTCACCATATATGAAAATCTTGGTCGTGGAATATTTGCTTTCCTGGCTATGTATTTATATTTTAATCCGTTGTCGTCAAGATATTGTTTAAGTGTTTCGTTAATCATTTGTGCCGTTCCCTTCTCTCGTTCATAATTTTTGTTTTTATTTCTATCACTGGAAATTTTTGCTGTCTCTGTAATTATATATATATTCTAATATATATATAATTACTTCAAGGTTTTTTTGTTCATTTTTATTAATTTTTTGTAAACTTTTCTGATTTTTAATTCTGTTTTTATTATTTTTTTATCCTATATCATTGCTTTATTTTGGAAAGTTTGTTATAATTGGGGTTGGAAAGCGAAATTTTTTGATAAATAAACAAAATTATTATTAAAACTTATCGGAGGTTTTGACTGTGAAAAGAAAACTGTTTATTATTGGAATTGGTTTGATTGCTTTTGGCATTATCGGTTTTTTAGTATTATTTTCCGATACTGAAAATATAAGCAGTTTAATTGTCGGATGTGTTGTCTTTATTTTCAGCGGTATTGTTTGTATTTTAACTGATAAATCTCAACAAAAAAATCCTGTTCCGCAAAAAGAAAAAACGGTGAAAGAGCAAATCGTATGGATGAATCAAGAGTCTTTGATTTATCATACCGATAAAAAATGCCGTCATTGCAATCCTGAAAAAAATACAGAAATGCAAATCTGGAAAGTTTATGATCAATCCAGTCCGTGCAAAGTATGCTCTAACAAAAAATATTACGGTATGTTTCCATACGAAAAATCTTATGCGGCATATAAAGCCAAAGGATGGGTTAAATAATGAAAATAGGGATTCGCAAACCTTCGCTGAAAAAGTCAGTCAAAGCGCGAACGACGGGCGCGTTAAAACGCAAAGTCAAACGCGCCGTCAATCCGCTTTACGGTAAAAAGGGCATGGGCTGGATCAGGAACCCGAAGAAGGCGTTGTATAATAAGGTTTATAGAAAGACAACATTTTCAATATTTGATATATTTAAAAAACTTAGATAAACCGAAGGTGATTAAATTGAGTGATATAATAAATATGTTTCCGGCAAAAGTCAAAACGGACATTGAAAAAGCAAGCGAAATCTTGAAAAAATACGGCTGTACCGAAATTTTTGTTTTCGGTTCTGTTGTCAATGGAAAATTCAATGATGATTCCGATATAGATATAGCGGTTAAAGGGTTGGAAGATAGATTGTTCTTTAAAGTTTTAGCGGAATTGGGACGGCAATTATTTCACGAAATAGATTTGATCGATTTAGATGACGAGGAAAATAGATTTGTACAGTTTATTTTGAAAAAAGGTGAGTTGATTAAAGTTGCGTAAGGAATTTATTGAAAATATAGAATTTAATATAAGTGAAATAGATCTTTTGTTTCACGAATACGATTCATTCTTAAAAGATATGAATTATTGCAATCCGGACTTGATCCAAATGACTGTAATGGGTCATATTATAGAATCATTCTATACGGGAGTAGAAGGCATATTTGAAAATTTAATAAAAGAAATAGACGGGTTCGTCCCGAAAAGCAGTAAATCACATCAGGATTTATTAAATAATATCTATGATAAAGCGGTTATAAATGAAGATACATATTTAACATTAAGTGAATACTTAAAATTCAGGCATGTTTTCAGATATAGTTATTCATTTAAATTGAAATGGGGAAAGTTTAAACCGTTAGCGGAAATTTTACTTACAACATGGGATAAAGTTAAAGAGCAAATTATTGCTTTTATAAACCGCTAATTATCCAAAACCCGAATTTTGTATAATTCTATTCCCAAAAATCACAAAAAATCGCTCCGTTTTCCTGTTTTTCAGGGAACGAAGCGTTATTTTTTTATCATATTACCCTTTTTTTATCTTCACAATGTATTAAAATCTGAATAAAAATTCAGGTTTTAATAACTTTTATTCAGATTTTATTTTTTCCCGAATCTTTTCTTGAAAAATCCTCGCTTTTTTTCTTCAACTTCGTTGGTGTTAGGTTCCCCGTTAATCAGAACTTGCCGGCCGTCGATTATAGTTTCGGCGAGTTCATTTTTGTGCGCGGCGTTAATGCTTTCAGCTTGTAATCTTATAGTAACAGTTAATTCTTCGATTTGTTTGTCTTTTGATTCCAATTGTTTATCCTTGACTTTTAGCTGTTCCTGTAATACTTGGATGTTTTCTTTTAATAATTCAATAAATTCACCGTCAAAAAGGGTGTTTGTTTTATTGGGTTTTGACGGTTTTTTACCGTCAATTGACGTTAAATTGTCGTCAATCATTTCTATACTTTCACCGTCGAAGTCTTTTTTTATAAGCATTTCACCGTCAAAGTCAACTTTTAACACTCCCTTTTCATTTGATATAAAAGGCGTCAAAACGTTTGACAGCGGTTCTTTTTTAATTCTGTAAAAAACCGCTTGCTTAGAAACCCCTATTTCGTCGGCGATTTGTTTAATCGTTTTCATGGCTCAAAATCCTTTCCGATTATGCTTCTCAAATAAGCGAAGCGGTGAGTTATTTTAGTTCTGTCATTCCTCATTATCATTTCGCGGTATTTATCATTGAGATAATCATAACATTTGACTTCGTCCCTAATCAAACTATACGGTAATTTATTCTGCATTTCTTTAAACAGCACGATAATTTCATTAGGTGTAAATTCGTTACCGCAGGCTTCGGCGAGGAAGTTTATTTTTTCGTCGTACTCCGACAATTCTTCTGTTCCCTCTTCCTCTGATCCTTCGGAACGGTTGTCATCGGCAACCACGCTATGATTGTCTATAAACATCGCCAAAGTGATTTGATCCACATAATCCTCATTTTTTTCGATATTAAATTTTAAATTAAAAACTTTCCCACCAACTCCTGTTTTTCCGTGAGGCTCATAAGTAAATTTAATGTCGGTATGTTCTTTTAAAGCCTGTTGGCAAGCGTCAAGTACTCTTGTTTTGAAATTATCGAACCGCGGATATTCATTTTTTTTAATTCCGAGTAATTCCTTTAATTCTTCAACCTTCAAAACCCTTGACCCGATATGTTCGTACTGTTTTAAAATTTCGTACATCCTAAGTTGATTAGAACTTTTCAGACGCAGGGCGTTCCATAGCTTATAACTGAAAAACCTTTCTTTAAATTCGAACATCAAAGGTAAAGCGTCATCATGCGCGTCAATTTCAACGTACCATTCGCCATTTTTGTCTTTACTAACCACACATTTTTTAAAAATTTGAAAGGCAGTAAAACCACCGTGTTCATCCGGGACTTTTACGACTTTACACAGAAGACTATTTGCTACCTTTTCCATATCGTCCATTTTTAATCTGCTTCCAAGCTCCATAATGGCTTGAAAATCGGATATTGAAAAACGTACGACCCTTGTATTTAAATCATCTGAATTTATTTTACTTAGATATATACTGAAAAACCGTAATTCCTGCAAGGTCATGCTGTTTGCCCTTATTTCGTTTAATACATTTCTTTTTTTTACCAAATAATCATTTTTTAATGTCGGCATGGAATATTTTCACTCCTTTTTTGTCATTATATCACATTTGCCTACAATTGTCAAGTCTTGTAGTAAAATTTGCGGATTCATGTAGGTAGTTATGCGGATTCATGTAGGTAGTTATGCGGATTCATGTAGGTAGTTATGCGGATTCATGTAGGTAGTTATGCGGATTCATGTAG
>Ga0123356_10001141_pt1 | contig 29354 bp, 25 predicted proteins | sample TergutEmb28metaG_2_FD_92546 | JGI IMG/M metagenome (GOLD analysis project Ga0123356, IMG submission 92546) | Embiratermes neotenicus P3 segment gut microbial communities from Petit-Saut dam, French Guiana - Emb289 P3 | ecosystem: Host-associated > Arthropoda: Insects > Digestive system > Gut ...
ATCACAGTAAGCATTACAGCAGCCGATAGAAACCTTTTCATAACGATAGTGTCTCTCTTTGGCCGTATTTATGTCGGCATTTAAAATATTCGGCTTGAGTATATTATACTATAATATTGGTTATCGGTCAAGAATGTACGGAAATGACGGGAACGCGCGAATGTGTATAACAAAATTAAGCGGCACAACGTATTTTATATATTACGAAGAGACGTTACACAAAAAACATTCAGACCAATAAAACCAACCAAAGATGTCTGACTATACAAAAGGTCTAAACACAAGCCAAAAAGCCGCAGTTCTTCACAACGAGGGGCCGCTTTTAGTTTTAGCCGGAGCGGGAAGCGGTAAAACCCGCGTGCTCACGGCGCGTATTGCGCGGCTTGTGGGGGAAAAACGGTGCAAACCGGAAGAGATTCTTGCAGTCACATTTACAAATAAAGCCGCAAAAGAGATGCAGGAGCGCGTCGCTCAGGCGACTTCAAAATCCTCTGCTGAAAAAATGACTCTGTGCACATTCCACAGTCTTGGGGTTAAGATACTGCGCGAGCATGGTAAACTTGTCGGACTTTCAAAAAATTTTACGATTATTGACGAACATGAACGCAACGCTGTGCTTAAAGGAATCATGCGCGGGGAAGGCGTAAGGGGGCTTAAAACTGAGGATCCTGACGAATTCGCAAACCGCATAAGCCTTGCAAAAAACGCATCCCTCAATCCTGACGAATATCACAAAAGCAACCCAGAAGAGCGTAAGATATTCCGCGTTTACAATACGTACAATAAGATTTTGATGAAACGCCAAACTGTTGATTTTGATGATTTATTATTACTGCCCCTGCAAATACTGAATTCTAATCCTGCCGTTTTAGCTGAGTACCGCAAGCGCTATAAATTTATCTCAATAGATGAGTTTCAGGACACTAACGCCGTTCAGATGAAACTTGCATCTCTTCTGTGCGCGCCCGCAAATAATATTATGGTTGTTGGTGACGATGATCAAGGCATATATTCATGGCGCGGAGCGCAGATTGAAAATATTATCTCATTTTCAAGTAACTATAAATCATGCAAAACCATAGTCCTTGACAAAAATTACCGCTCAACCAACCAAATACTCTCAGGCGCTCTTGCCGTAGTATCGCGTAACAGAATCCGCAAGAATAAAGAAATCACCGCGCAGGCGGGAGACGGCGACCCGATATTTCATTACAAAGGGGACGATGAGGTTGACGAAGCGGAGTGGATCGCTCAAAAAATATTTGACAATAACGAGCATACCTCTTTTGAATATACAGACCACGCTATACTTTTGCGCACTAACTCTATGATGCGCAGATTTGAGGATGCTCTCCGCCAGAAAAAAATACCGTGCGTAGTAGTCGGCGCGACAAGTTTTTATGAGCGTAAAGAGATTAAGGACATCATCTCATATTTAAGATTCTTCGCCAATCCTCATGATGAACTGAGCTTGGAGCGTGTGTTAAAAGTCCCCTCACGCGGGCTTGGAAGCGTTACAATGGAGAAACTTGACGACCTCGCCGGCTTGCGGAAAATGAGTATATGGGACGCAATGCTGCGCCATCATGAAATAGACGCTATCGCCCCGGAACAATCAAGAAAACTTGATGATTTTATCGATTTTTATAAAAGACACAATGACAAATTTGAAACGGGGCAGCTGTCGGCAACAATGCGCGCACTGCTTGCCGAATGCGGTTATACTGAACTTTTAAAGCGCGCTTACAAAGAGGAAGAAGAGGCGCAGAGGCGCATTGAAAATGTTGAGGAGATGATTCACGGTCTTGAAATCTACGAACATAAATTTATACGCAAGAAACCGACAATTACAGGATATTTACACGAACTTGCCTTGATATCCTCAGACGAAGAGGAAGAGGACGGCAAGAAAAAAAGAGGCGTAGTCCTCATGACGCTTCACAAATCAAAAGGTCTTGAGTTCCCCGTTGTTTTTCTTGCAGGGCTTGAAAACGAAGTTATGCCTTCGCCAAGAGCCGTTGCGGAAGGGAGCATCGAGGAAGAACGCCGTTTATTCTATGTAGGAATGACACGGGCAAGAAAACAATTATACCTGACATATCCAGGCCAAAAACTCTTCAGAGGCAATATGAAAGCAGTAACCCCCTGCCCCTTTTTAAGCGAAATCCCTCAACAGTTTTTAGACGGGAAAATAGGCGAAAAGCAAGATGCCGACAGGATGGAATTTCTTGACAATTTTTTTAACGAAATACAAGCGAAACTTGATAATACAGAGCTTAGAGCTTAGAAAATTCAAAAGATAAATTCCTGTTTTGTCTAAGTTCTAAGTTCTAAACTCTGCTCCTCCGCCCCAACCCACCCCTTACGCTTGACAACGCGCATAAACGCGTCAACTACCTCAGGGTCGAACTGCTTTCCCCTGTCTTTGAGCAGACGGTTTATCGCCTCTTCTTTGCCAAGGCTTGAACGGTAGGGTCTTGTGGAAGTCATCGCTTCAAACGCGTCCGCTATGTGGATAATGCGCGCGCCTACAGGAATCTCATCACCCGCAAGACCATGCGGATAGCCGCCGCCGTCATAGTGTTCATGGTGGTGAAGTATTAATTTGTGCAAATCTTTGAGGAAAGGAACGTCCTTTACAATATTGGCGCCCAGAGTGCTGTGGTCTTTCATTATGCCGTTAAACTCTTCATGCGTGAGAGGCCCCGGCTTATTAAGGATATTGCCGGGAATCCCTATTTTGCCTATATCATGAAGCAAGGCCGCGTCTCTTATAATTCCAACAAGCTTCTCGTCAACGTTCATCTCAAGCGCTATCTCTTCGGCGTACTGCTGAACATTTTCGCTGTGGCCGTGAGTGTACCTGTCCTTTGCGTCAACCGCAATCGCAAGCGCCTTAATGGTGCGGATGTAGTTTTCCTTCATGTCGGTGTAGAGTCTGGAGTTTGTAAGCGCAATTCTGGTCTGGCTTGCCAAACTTGATAAAAGCGTGATTTTTTCATGCGGCGCGCTGAACTCCTTGCCTGCCCCAAATACGATGCAGCCAAAGTTCATATCTTCCCAGGACATCTGCATTATGTGTTCAAAAACAAACGGATACGCTATCTCAGCTTCACCGGAGCACTTAAGGTCCAAATATTTATTTGTCACCTTTTTGAGCGGTATATTGGTACTTTTAAGCATGTTGTACTCAACCACCGCCCTTGTACAGATATCCTTTACAAACTCCTCTTTGAGCTTGCCGCGCGACCAGTGCAGAAATTCATAATTGCGCTTTTGCGGCATTAAAAAACCTATAAAATCAATTAAAAAATTCTTTTGCACTGTGTCAAAAAGACATTTGATTATGGACGTCTTGTCCACAAGCCCCATCAAAGACTCTGAATAAGTGCCTATAAACGAAAGTTCATAGAGTTTTTGATTTATGGAAGTGTAAAGATTCGCGTTATTTATAGCAACCCCGGCCTGAAACGCAAGCACGCCTACCACATTGAGGTCAATAGCGGAAAACGGCTCCATTCCCTTGTCGCGGTTAAGATTTAAAACCCCAATCACTTCATCGGATTTTTTGAGCGGAACCGATATCGCGCTTCCAACGTCATCTCTTTTGAGCTCCAATTCAGCTACTGGAATTTTTATGTCGTCATTGCCAATAAGTACCGGAGCCCCGCTCCTGAACACCCATTTTGAAATAACCCACTCACTCATATCATTTAAGGGAGAACGGCGTTTGTTGACCATAATCCCCTGCTCTTTTACTATAACAAGGTCACCGTTTTCCTTATCGTAAAGCAAAACAGAACCGCTCTGAGCGCCTGCTGTTCTCAGAGACTGTTTAAGGGTAACTTCAAGCAGCTCTTCAAGATTGTGCGTAGAGGTGAGCATTGAGACAATCTCATGGAGCGACACAAGCTCCGAAAGCACAACGCTCTCTCTTTTCATGTTGCTTAATTTTATAGTGGAATGAATCTTCTCAATAAGAGTGTCAAACTTGTAGGGCTTAACTATATAGTCGCTGGCGCCGGTTCGTATAGCTTTAATAGCGGTGTCAATATCAGGGTGTCCGGTTGTAATAATTACAGGAACGCCGCTTTTGCTTCTCCTGAGCTCCTCAAGAAACGTGATACCGTCCATATTGGGCATCTGAACATCGCTTATTATCAAATCAGGGGTTATCTGCTCAAGCATTTGCAGAGCTTCAAGACCGTCAGACGCGCAGATTACCTTAAATCCGGCATTATTCAAAAAAGTAGATACCGAAAAGAGCAGCTCCTTATCGTCCTCAACAACCAAAACTATGTGTGTACCGCTGCTGCCTGTTTCTGAGCTCATTGCCGTTTTTCTACTAAAGTTAAATACACATATACCATAACATATATAAAATAAATATCAGGGACAGTGATTCCGCAAGCTAAAAGAAGCGTTTACACCTGTTTTCATTAAATAAGTGTACACAAATAATGCGTGCGGGGACGCCCCCGAAGAAAGAGCCGCAGGCAGCCCCCGCCTGCAGCGGCAGCCCGCTTTTGACACATCCTAAAGCCACCTGTAAGTAACGCTCATCTTAACCGTACCCGCAAGCTCATGGCCCAAATAGCCGAAATCAACCCCGGCGCGGCTGTTAAAAAGATTAAGCCCCGCTCCCATTGAGTAGCTGTGATTGTTAAAACCAACCCGCAGCGTAAGCGTATTCATTATCATATATTCCGCGCCGTACCGGCCCGCTTTGAGAAGTACGGACGGACCGTCAGAAAACGAAAGCGTCTGCGGCAGCCTGTCCTCTTCCCTAAGCCCTTCCACCTGCCTGTCATGCTTGCCGTAATGATTAATCCCCTCATTAAAAAACAGGTCGGGCGAGGTATAAAAGAGCGCAAAACGGCCGTATAAATAAGGATTATCCCTCTCAAAGCCGAGACTCAGACGAAGATGCTGAGGCACTTTTTCATTGTATTTTGACTCTTCCCAGCGAACAATACTGTGTCTTACATTCTCCCACAAAAGCGCAGCGTAAAGCGACTGCTTCTTAAGATGCACCATTGCTCCAAGGTCTGCGCCCAATCCGTAAGCGAATACCGTCTCAAGACGGCGCCGCCTTGCGGTAAGCGCAGCTCCAATATGCAAATCGGTTATTCCCATGTCAAACCTGCGGCCGTACGAAAACCGCGTCCACACGTCGGACGCTGTAAACGTCTCTATATTATCCGTATCAACCGCGCTGATATCATCTTCATACTTGCGCGTATCCTCTATCCCAGGTATGATAAGATAAGCCGCACTCACCCCAACCCCGCCGCTTTTTCCAACAGGACTTGTATAATTAAGCATTGAAGCGCTGAAAACATCGCCGTAGTAAGACGAGTAACTCAATGTGAGAACCGGCGGCGCAGTAACGGCAGCAAGCGCCGGATTAGAAATAAGAGGTCCTGCGCCGTTAACTGCGAGGTCAGACGCAGACAGCGCAGCAGAGCGCGGCGACACCAAAACTTCTGACGCCATACCGCCGTAAACGCTGTACCTTTCAGAAGCGTGAAGCGCTGCTGCTGTAAAAAAGAGCAGCATCAGGAAGACGGCGCAATTTGTTATCTTGTTCATATCTATAGATAAAGATACAAAAAGGTAACACGGGAAAGATATTTAAACGGGGACGGAGTTGCTTTTTTTTCAGAAAACATATTGAACGCGTTTCGAAATTAAAGCAACTCCGTCCCCGAATCAAACATTTTTTACCTGTTATGTAAAATTTATGTTAACTGCTTTTATAAACATTGTATATTCTTAAACGCGTTCTTGATTTCCTTAAAACATTATAGTATTCTTAACTTTAACAAAGTGCAGAGTGTAAAATATGAAAATCGGACTACTGACAAGCGGCGGTGACTGCGCCGGACTTAACGCAGTGATGAGAGGCTTTGCCAAAGCGGCTTTTTCTACAATTCCGCAAGTTGAAATTTATGGAATTATGAAAGGCTACACCGGGCTTATAGACGGCAATTACCGTAAAATGAAAGAGGAAGAGTTTTCGGGAATCCTCAGTTTGGGCGGTACGATTTTGGGTACATCACGCACATCTTACAAAAAACTTATTCTGCCGGAAGAGGCTCACAAAGTAGAGAGCATGAAAGCTAACTACAAAAAGATGGGGCTTGACGCGCTTGTTATTCTTGGCGGCAACGGTTCACACAAAATCGCTTTGCTTTTGTCACAAGAGGGGCTTAATGTAATAGCCCTGCCCAAAACCATTGACAATGATATACTCGGCACAGAGGTTACATTCGGCTTCCACTCAGCGGTGAGGGCTGCTACAGAGTGCATAGACCGTATACAGACTACCGCTGCAAGCCATAACCGCGTAATGGTCGTGGAGCTGATGGGTAACAAAACAGGATGGCTTACGCTTTACGCTGGGCTTGCGGGCGCAGCGCACATAATTCTCATACCGGAAATCCCTTTTAACATAGATAAAGTTATAGACGCTGTAAAAAGGCGCATGAATAAAAGCAGCGGGTTTTGCGTAATTGCTGCGGCAGAAGGCGCTCTTGACACAGAAGAAGCCGCCATGAGCAAAAAAGAGAGGTACGGCAAAAGAGCCGAGCGGGGTGAGACTACGGCGTCGACGCGTATAGTGAAAGCCGTTTCCGAGACCCTTAACATGGAGTGCCGCCTTGTAGTACCAGGACATATTCAGCGCGGCGGAAGCCCGTCACCCTACGACCGTCTATTGTGCACAGAGATAGGAGCGTACGGCGCAAGGCTTGCAAGTTCAGGCAGGTTTGGTGTAAGCGTGGCTATAGTTGGCGGCAGAATCTCTTATAACCGTCTGATGGACATAGTCGGCAAATCAAAGTTTGTCTCACCGGATGATGACCTTATAAGAACGGCAAGAGACATTGGAGTGTCATTTGGGGATTAGTGTGAATAATGCAGAAATAATAATGCAGAATGCAGAAATAAATAATTTGGAAATCGTTTAACTTCTTATATTTTTGTTTTTGCATTCTGCATTCTGCATTGTTATTTAACAATAACCATATCACGGCAGTACGGCTTAGGAAGTAGAGAGGAAGGACGGACGTAAAAATGAATGCGTTCATAAAAAAGACGTTTATAAACCGCGAATATTCGTGGCTTATGTTCAACCAGCGGGTGCTTCAGGAGGCGGAAGCGGCTGATAATCCGTTATTGGAGAGATGTAAATTTCTCTCCATCTTTACCTCTAACCTTGATGAATTTTTTATGGTGCGCGCAGGCGCGCTTTTTAACGATTTTCTGATTAATCCCAAGGTAACGGAAAACAAAACCGGACTTACCCCCGAAGAGCAGCTTGACGGCATATATCATTATGTTAAAAAGCTCTATGCAGAGCGGGCAAAAGCGGCAAAAAAAATTTGGACAGAACTTAAAACGCACGGAATTGATGTTTTAAACGTAAGACTCAAAAACCGAAAATTCGGTAAAAAAACGCTTAATTATTTCAAAAAGGCGATATTTCCGCTGCTCAATCCAATCGTACTCGACACTAAACATCCGCTTATTCATCTTGATAATCTTAAAATGTACGTTATGCTGCGTTTGCATGACAGCGGCGGCAAAACACGGTTCGGTATTCTGCCGGTACCTGACAAGTGTGAACGGATCATAGCTGAACCCGGCGCAAAAAATATAAAACTTATGACCATAGAAGATTTGGTCTACCAGTGCGCCGATGAGGTATTCGCCAAGTATAAGGTAATGGGCAAAGCGCTCGTAAGAATTACACGCAAAGCTGATTTTGAAATGGAGATAGACAGCTTAGACTGCGAATCGGAACAGGATTACCGCCGCCTTATGAAAGGCCGGGTAGCCATGCGCCACAGCCTGCCGCCCGTAAGGCTTGAAATGAGCGGCGACGACCCTGCAATAACCGACTTTTTATGCAAGCAATTTAACATCGCCCGCAAGCACTGCTTTACAATATATCATTTTTTCGATTACAAGTTTCTGTTTGATTTAGATAGGTTTTTGGCTCCTGAAAAAGTCAGCGAACTCAAATATGAGCCGTTTAAGGGGCGCGTTATTCCCAATCTCAGGCCAAATAACATAATAGACAGTATACGCAAGCGCGACATATTCCTCTCCTACCCCTTTGACAGCATGGATACGTATATGGACCTTCTTGACGCAGCAAGCAGCGACTCAAGGGTAGTGAGCATAAAGATTACAATATATCGTCTTGACAAGCAATCACGCATAGTAGAGGCGCTCTGCCGAGCCAGCAGAAACGGCAAGGATGTAACCGTTATTATTGAACTGACGGCGCGCTTTGACGAAGAGAACAATCTGCATTTCTCGCAAGTCTTAAGCGAAGCGGGCTGTACGGTGATTTACGGCGTAGGCAACTATAAAGTACACTCAAAAATTACGCTTATCGTTCTCAGGGATAAAGATAACATCTCCTATATAACCCACACCGGCACCGGCAACTATAATGTAGGAACATCCAAACAATACACAGACTTGAATGTTATAACCGCAGATTATGACACAGGCGCGGACGGAGCTGACTTTTTCCGCAACCTCGCTATGGGCGATGTACATTTCAGTTATAAAGATTTGTTAGTTGCGCCGGGAACCATGAAAGAGGTCATCTTACAAAAGATAAAAGAGCAGACAGAACTTGCGCAGGCAGGAAAGCCGTGCGGTATAATATGCAAAATGAACAGCCTCACTGATTTAGACTGCATCAAGGCATTCATTAAGGCATCAAGCGCAGGCGTCAGGATTTCACTTATCATACGCGGAATCTGCTGCCTTTTGCCCGGTGTTCCCGGTAAAACAGAAAACATCACTGTAAAAAGTATTGTAGGGCGGTTTCTGGAGCACAGCCGGATTTACTGCTTCGGAGCTGAAAATCCGCAGGTTTATATTTCAAGCGCAGATTTAATGACACGCAACGTATCACGCCGCGTAGAAATCGCATCTCCTGTGAAAGATAAAAAAATTGCTAAACGAATAAAAACAATGCTTGACATAATGCTTGCTGATAACGAAAAGGCAAGATACCTCACGGCTCTGGGCAAATACGTACGTCTTGAAGAAACAGGTGTTTCAAGTCAGCGGTATTTTCTAGAAAACAACGTTTAATTAGGGCTTTATACGTTTCTTATCTTGGGGAGCCGAGTTACGAAAAGTAACTCGGCTCCCCATTTTAATATGAATTGAGAATCTCCATTTGCAGACCATATCCTTTTTAAATTTATACAGAAATTTTACTTTCCTCAGCCGTTGAATTTTACGTTTGATATCTATTTTTTTATCAACGGTTTTAGATTATCGTGAAATAACGTTATATACAAATATTCAAAATCATACTCTACTTACGAAAGGTGTAAAGAGATGCAAAAACGTAAAATCATTAAAACAGTTGTGGCGTTCGCGCTTGCGGCGTTTATGACCGGCGGTGTTATCGGGTGCGGTTCGAACAAATCCGGCACAGGCCCAATCACCGTAGTGTGGTATCCGAATGAGTCAGCCAACGATTACGTCGAAGTCCGTAATGAGTATGGACGCGTGATTGAGGAAGCTACCGGACGTAAGGTGGTGCATCGGCTGACCACCGACTACGTTGTCACTATTGAGGCTATAGCAAGCGGCGCGGCGGATATCGCGGCTGTCATGGGCGCCGTCGGGTACGCGGAAGCGCGTAAAAAGAACTCCGCGGTTGACGTTCTGTTCGTCAACTCCGGCCCGTCAGGTACGCTTGACGACGCAGTCTACTTTTCGTGGCTTAGCGTCAACAAGGCAGACGCCGATAAGTACAAAGACGGCGGCAGCTATTCCATAGATAATATACAGGGCAAGAAAATATCCTTTGTCTCCAACAGCTCAACTTCCGGGTTTAGGGTGCCTACATCTGGAATTATCGGACATTTCAGCAAAAAAGACGCGTGGAAAAATATCGGCCCTGATGATATGGCCGAAGGCGGCCCAAGAGCGTTTTTCAGTCAGGTGCTTTTCGGCGGCTCGCATCAGGGTTCCGCGTTCAATATGCTTACAGGTAAAGCCGACGTTGCGGCGTTCTGCGACTATCTGATAATGCCTTACGTCAACTTAGTGAGCGGTGAGCTGAACAAAGTCGGTTCCGTTTATGCCGTCAAGAGCGACGCGGTTGCGCCGTTCAACACAATCCCCGGCAGGGAATTTGTCTGTATCTCGGTGGTTCCGGTACTCAACGGACCGCACGCGTATAACCCCAAGAACATGACCGCCGAGGAGATTCAAAAAATCCGTACCGCATTTACTTCCGATGAAGTCGCAAACAATCCGTTCTTCTTCGGCAAAAAGGACTCCGGCCACTCATGGCTCTTCCAAAAGACCGACAAGGAACGCTTCGTTCAGACAAGCGACAGCTGGTACGACCCACTCCGTGAAATAGGTAAATAACGAATGCCGATACTTGAATTTCAAAAGGTCTGCAAGGTCTATAACAACGTAACGAAGGCGCTGACCGACGTTACGTTCACAATAAACGAGGGTGAGTTCGTCTCCATCATCGGGCCGTCAGGCTCCGGCAAGTCAACTATTCTGCGCTGCATTAACAGGCTTGTTGACGCAAGCGCGGGCGGGATAATGTTTGACGGACACGACATAAGCCGCGCGGACAAAAAGGAAATCCGGCAGATACGCAAAAAGATGGGCATGATATTCCAGCACTACAACCTTGTTGACCGTTTGAGTGTTATAGAGAACGTACTGCATGGCCGTCTTGGGCATAAGTCAACCATAAGCGGCGTTGTGGGACGCTATACTGAAACTGAAAAAGAGAACGCGTTTCGCATCCTTGAAAAACTCGGTCTCACGGAACAGGCGTATAAACGCTGTGATGAACTGTCCGGCGGGCAGAAACAGCGCGTCGGCATTGCGCGGTCTATCATGCAGGAACCAAGGCTCATCCTCTGCGATGAGCCTATCGCGTCCTTAGACCCAAGTTCCTCCAAGGTCATTATGGATCACCTGAGCAACATCAACAAAACTATGAAAATAACCTGCATCTGCAACCTGCATCAGGTTGACGTTGCGCTAAAATATTCGATGCGCATTATCGGCGTAACGCAGGGGCAAATCGTTTTTGACGGACCGCCCGGCGAACTGACCAAAACTAAAATACACGAAATTTACCAATCGGAGGAAGGCGAGCTTATTACAGATGTTGAATGCACCTGCTGAAAAACTCACCGGCAATAACGCACCTTTTGCCGCCGCAGCCGCAAAAGCTCCCCGCCCGAATCAAAAATCCGTATTTACCAAACGAAAGCGGACGTATACACTCGCGTTTTTGGGTGTGGCCGCGCTCTACGGCATTTCCGCTTTTGTAACAAACTACGATTTTATAAAAGGGTTTGAAGCGATTCCTCAGGCAATAATATGGATAGTGAAAAACCTTGTTCCCAACGAAAAATCATGGGTACGGCTTCCGGCGATTCTTTCGAGAATGATTGAGATTGCGCTTCTTTCAGTCGCAGTTACAGTATGCGCCGGTATCTGCGCGTTCTTCTTTAGTCTGCTTGGCACGAGGACAACAAAAGTCCACCCGCTTATAGGGCGCAGCGTAAGAATGGTCGCCGCGTTTTTCAGGAGCGTTCCAGATGTGGTGTGGGCTATCATGCTGCTCTTTTCATTTGGCCAAAACATACTTACAGGTTTTTTCGCCATGTACTTTGCCACTTTCGGACTCCTCACCCGCGCCTTTATTGAGACCATCGACGAAGTAAGTTCATCGTGCGTGGAGGCTCTGCACGCAACTGGCGCGGACGGGATGCAGACTGTGTTTCAGGGTATTATCCCCTCGTCAATGCCGGAAATCGTTTCGTGGATATTATATATGATAGAAACAAACATACGCGTCTCGACCCTGATAGGCATGCTCACGGCGACAGGCATCGGCTATCTCTTCGACCTTTACTATAAGCGGATGGACTACGGCGCGGCAAGCCTTGTCGTAATGGCCATCGTTATACTTGTAATAGCCATTGAATTAACGTCAAGCAAAATCAGAAAGGTAATAATGTAATGAGCAGTGTTATTGACATTGGAGTAAGACATCCGGCGCACCCGATTCGTGTGCCGCACATCCACCATCCCGTTGACTTGCACAAGTTCATGACAAAGAAACGCAACGGGAAAATCAAAATCACGGCGAAGTCGAAAAGCTCTTCCGCTGTAAAAATAACCGTTTTTACGCTCTTCGCTTTGACAATAGCCGCGTTTGTGACGTTTGACTATAAAAATATAGACTTCGGGCAGGCGGTCTCCGGCACAATAACCAATGTTAAACTGATGTTCGGACAGCCGAAATTAACGTATAACTCCTTTAGCGGAGCGATGCACGCGCTGCTTGTTACTTTTGCGCTTGGTGCGCTTGCAACCATATTCGGCGCGGTAATAGCGTTCTTCGGCGCTCTGCTCTGCGCGAAAAACACTACCCCGCACCCAACTGTAGCGAATGTTGTAAAAAGCATTGTTGCTTTAGTACGCGCAGTGCCTACAATATTATGGGTGCTTATCTTTACTATCGCTGCCGGACTTGGAAGCGTAGCCGCGGTAATAGGTCTTACTACCCACAGCGCTGGGTACCTTATAAAAGCCTACGCTGAATCAATAGAAGAGATGGACGCCGGAACGATTGAGGCGTTAAGAGCGGGGGGCGCAGGTTTTTGGCAGATAGTTTTTCAGGCAATTATTCCGGCGTCAATAACATATATGACCGCGTGGACGTTTCTGCGCTTTGAAATCAACTATACAAACGCAATAGCGATGGGCGCGGCGGCTGGAGCGGGCGGCATTGGGTACGACCTGTTTATGGCCGGCAATTTTTACTTTGACTTACAGGAACTTGGATTCATTACATATATCGTGGTAATATCTGTAGTACTGCTTGAGATGGTTGCCATGCGGGTTAAGGCTAAGGTCAGGTAACTAAAAATGATAATGGAAAAAAAACGGTTAACAAGAATTCTTGCGAAGGCTGACAGGCATATAGTTACGGCTATGGCGGATGATATACGGAAAATCTACGCTCCGGTTATTGTAAAAGAGCCTGCCAAAACTCTCACAATGATAAAAGTGCGCGAGCCTGTCAAACAGAGTCTGTTTTACATTGGAGAGGTTATTGTCTGTGAAGCGGCGGTTGAGATTGACGGAGTCGGCGGAACTGCGGTTTTAATGGGCGACAATACGGAGAAGACGCTTCATATCGCGATTATAGACGCGGCTATAAATAAAGGCGTTTTTTGCGGAATGGATACTCTTTTGGAACTTGAGAACGAACAGAATGAAGAAGAGGCGCGGGAGAACGCCATGTTCCTGAAAACAACGGTTAACTTTCAATCTATGGATCAGGAGGCGCCCGGTGATCTCACCGCTTTCAAAAAAGCATGATTTCAATATTGTTTTTGACAGTCAAAAAGTGTTCAGGCTTGTGCTTGAAGCTATGTCGAACCCCACGCGTATAGTTAGCATAAAGGAATCTTCGGATAAGTTATTTGGTAATAATGCCGCGCTTTTGGCTGTTGCCATGACGCTTTTGGATAATGAGGTGAGTTTTAGCGTATGTGAAGATCAATCATTAACAAACGATATTGCGTCCCTTACACTTGCTAAGAAGGACGTGACGAATACTGCTGATTTTGTTTTTGTTGATAATCCGCAATACATGGAAAGTGTGATAGAAAACGTAAAGTGCGGAACGCTCAGCGACCCGCATAAAAGCGCGACAGTTGTCATACTGAATGATGATACGTCCGCAAATCAACTCACATTATGGGGGCCGGGAATTAATGGACGTGTTGATATCAACACATCACAAACGGTAAAAAACGCCATAAAACTGCGGGACGCGCAGAATTACGAATATCCGCAGGGGATAGATTTACTCTTCGTAACAAGCGGCGGTGATTTATTGGCCATACCGCGGTTGACAAAAATGGAGGCTAAGTAAAAAATGGCTTATGTTGCGGTATCAGGCGGCAAGGAAGCGATTGAGGCGAGTATAAAGCTGCTTGACTATTACAGAAGCGGTACGGATAGAGATCTTGACGTTGAGGCGATTGAAAATAAGATGTCTCTCTTGGTTGACAGGGTGATGAGCGAAGCGGGACTTTATTCAAAAACCTACGCCGCACTCGCCCTCAAACAGTGCGAGGGGTCAATAGAAGAAGCGGTATTTTTGCTTCGCGCTTATCGTTCCACACTTACACGAAACTATTATACAAATGTTGTTGATACGGCTAATATGCGTGTTGTACGGCGCATCTCCGCGGCGTTTAAAGATATAGCCGGCGGTCAAATGCTCGGCGCGGCTTATGACTATACTCACAGGCTGATAAATTTTAATATTGACAAAGAAGACCCGGCGGCGCTGCGGCAGGAAGCAATCAATACGCTTGCGGAGCAACCACCGCAGGAGATTACCCCGTATCCCCGCGTATCAGACGAATTAAAGCGCGAGGGACTCATTGATGAGTACAGTAATAATGATAATAAACCTTACGATGTGACCGCCAATCTGCTTGAGTTTCCCACAGAGAGAAGCGCGCGCCTGCAAACGCTATCACGCGCTGATACTGGTTTTATATCGGGTCTTGCCTACTCCGCTTTACGTGGATTTGGCCAGGTACATCCCACTGTCGGCGAACTGCGCTGCGGATACGTTGAGCTATATGTGCCTTATTTACAGGATGAGAATGAGAGTATTTACATAGGTGAAATTTTAATCACAGAGGTTGAGTGTATCAATCAGGCGGATGATAAGGATAAATTGAAACTCGCCGTTGGGTACGGCGCGGTATTCGGGCGCAATGAGAACAAGGCGATATCTATGGCGGTCATCGATAATGAGCTGAATAACGGCGGCCCCTACCCCACTCAGGATGAAGAGTTTGTTTTGACGCACGGCGACAGTTTGGAGATGAACGGGTTTATCTCGCACTTAAAGCTCCCGCACTATGTAACCTTTCAGTCAAAACTTGACACTGTGAGAAAAACACGGGAGACGGAAGCGTGAATAAAAATTATAATTTCGGATTTTTGGACGAGGGTTCAAAGCGCGAAATCCGCCGCGCTTCGCTTAAGGCTGTTGCAATTCCCGGATATCAGGTGCCGTTTGGCTCCCGCGAATTACCAATAGGGCGCGGCTGGGGTACGGGCGGTATTCAGCTCACGCTCTCGCTTATAGGCCCCGATGATATTTTGAAAGTTATTGATCAGGGAAGCGACGAGAGCGTAAACGCCGTTAACATTAAAAAATTTGTCGGGATGTGTACAGATGTAAAAACCACAACAGATACCCGCGAGGCTACGCTCATTCAAACGCGGCACAGAATACCGGAAATACCGCTCAGTAAGGGGCAGATACTTGTATTTCAGGTACCCATCCCTGAACCGTTGCGTATAGTTGAAGCGCGTGAAGAGGTGACAAAGAAGATGCACGCCGAAAAAGACTACGCGCCGATGTGGCTGCAGCTTTTTGAGAGCATAGTGAAGTATAAAAAAGTGACTCTCTCCTCTGAATATCCGTGTATGATAGAGGGGCGGTATATGATGAATCCAAGCCCAATTCCCAAGTTTGACAACCCGAAACTTCACAATGCGGAGTGCCTGTATCTCTTCGGCGCGGGACGCGAAAAAAAGATTTACGCCATACCGCCCTATACAGAGGTTATCTCCCTCGCGTTTGACGACGTACCATTTGAGCGGGAGACATTTAAAGGTAAAAAGTGCAAACGCTGCGGAAGTTCAGACACATTTCTTGACGAAATGTTTGACGCGCAGACAGGCAGCAAAATTTATCAATGCTCCGATACTTCATACTGTCAGGAGGCGCAAAAATCATGCGCCTGAATGAGACTCCTGTATTGTCAATAAAAAATCTTGTCGTCCGCTATGGAGACGGGTGTACAGATTGTCAACAAAATCTGGAAAAAAATCGCTGTATGAAGTGCAAGTCGGTTTGGGCGGCGAATAATCTGACGCTTGACGTTTATCCGGGCGAAGTGCTCGGCGTTGTCGGCGAGAGCGGTTCCGGCAAGTCTACGCTTATGCGTACGCTTTACTTTGATTTCACACCTACGTCAGGCTCCGCGCTGCTGCGCGATTATAAAAACGGCGAAAAAAATATATGGGACGCAAGCTCCGCGGAGCGGCGGATGATAAAGAACAACATCATGGGCATGGTCTATCAAAATCCAATATTAGGTCTGCGCATGAACTACTCCGCCGCGTCAAACATAGCTGAAAAGATAATCGCCGCAGGAAACCGTAACGCAAAGCAGATGACAGAACGCGCGTCGGAGCTTTTGGAAGCTGTGGAAATAATGACGTCAAGAATGTGCGAAGCGCCGAAAAACTTCTCCGGCGGTATGCAGCAGCGCGTACAGATATCAAAAGCTTTAGCTAACAATCCAGCGCTTTTACTGCTTGACGAGGTGACAACTGGGCTTGACTTGTCGGTACAGGCAAAGGCGCTTGACCTGATAAGAAAAATTAAGGCGCGCTACGGTATATCAATTCTGCTTGTGTCGCACGACCTCGCGGTAATCCGCATGCTTGCCGACAGAACGATAGTAATGCTTGACGGTAAAATAGTAGAGAGCGGATTGACAGATCAAATCTTAGAGGATCCGCAGCACGCGTACACACAGCAGCTTGTACATTCGCTAATATAAAACGGAGGTTTTTTTGACAGAGATAATAAACGGAAAAATCATCACGCCCAACGAAATTATCGTTGGCAAAAAATTACTGATAGACAACGATAAAATCGTTGGCATAGTCAGCGGGTCAAACAAATCATACGATGCGGAAAATACCATTGACGCTAACGGATGCTACATCATGCCCGGAATTATAGACGTCCACTCCGACAATCTGGAGCAGTACGTTCAGCCGCGGCCTACATCACAAGTCGATTTCGAGTTTGCGCTCAAGGTTTGCGAACGCAGTCTTTTGGGCGCTGGAATCACCACCATGTACCACTCAATAGCTCTCTTTAAGGATGAGTTTTTCGGCAAGTCGCCTTTGCGGACAAAGGAGAACGTGCAGAAAATCGCCGACCTTCTCGCAAGCATTCACAAACGCGACCACCTTATCCGCCACCGCTTCCATCTGCGCGTAGAGATTGACAATTTAGAAGCGTTCGACATAACGCGCGATATGATTGAACAGGGAAAAGTGCATCAGATATCGTTTATGGACCACACCCCCGGACAGGGGCAGTATAAAGACCTTGCGCTCTACTATGAAACGGTCAGCGGTCATAAGGGCAGAGAGGTCAGAGAGATGAACTGTATTGACGACGTACTGAGATTTCACGATAAAAAGGAGTATCTGTCGTTTGACCAGCTCAATGAGCTTGCGCGGCTCGCCCACGAAAATGGGCTTCCGGTAGCGTCTCACGATGATGACTGCGAAGAGAAACTCGCGCTCAATAAGGATATAGGAGTTGACATCAGTGAATTCCCGATTGCGCTTGACGTTGCGAAGTCAGCGAAAATGCGCGGGTTTTATACGGTGGTCGGCGCTCCGAATATTTTGAGAGGAAGCTCGCACGCAGGCAACATGTCGGCGGCAAAGGCTGTACTTGAAGAGTGCGCCGATATACTCTGCTCCGATTATTATCCTGCGTCTATACTGCACAGCGTATTTTTAATGTACACAAAGCATGGAGTGCCGCTTCCGCAAATGGTAAACAGAGCAACGCTCAACCCGGCAAAAGCGATGAAAATAGATAAAGAGTACGGTTCAATAGAATCCGGCAAAAAAGCCGACCTGTTAGTTGTGGACGTTCTTGACAAATGCCCGGTAATTACCCACGTATTCGTGGACGGCCGTACAACATCGCGCATAGAGTACCGGAGATAGAGATGGCAATACTCACAATAAAAAACTTAGTGAAAAATTTTTATCTTCACAATCCCAAACTTGAGATAAAATCATGCCAAAACATAAACCTTACGCTTGAAAACGGCGAGTTTATCGGCATCATAGGGCTTAGCGGAGCCGGCAAGTCAACAATATTAAAATGTATCAACCGCAGTTACCTGCCAACGCATGGTGAGATTTTTTATAACAGTGAAGCGTTCGGAGAGATTGACCTTGCCGCCGCGTCTGAGCGCGAAATATTAAATCTTCGCAAATATGAAATAGGCTACGTCTCACAGTTTCTAAACGTCATGCCGCGAACAACGGCAAAAGAACACGTTAGAAGCGCGCTTATTGACATGGGGCATAACACGGAAGCGGCCGAAACTGACGCAAAAGAGATGCTTTCATACTTCCGTCTTCCCGAAAACCTGTGGGATATATATCCGGCGACATTTTCAGGCGGTGAGCGGCTGAGGCTCAACCTCGCTCACGCAATGGTCAAAAAACCGCGTCTTCTAATGCTTGATGAACCTACCGCGTCGCTTGACAATAAAACTAAAATACTCGTGAAAGAGATGTTAAAAAAATTGAAAGATAAAAACACAAGTATGATAGGCATATTTCACGATATAGAATTTATGGACGACGTGTGCGACAGGGTGTTTAACATATCTGAAGGTCAATTCGTATCATGAGAAAAGCGGATTTTCACACACACTCCACCGTTTCTGACGGAAGCGAAAGCATTGAGCGGATAATTAACATGGCGAAAGAGAAGGGGCTTTACGCCGTCGCGATAACAGACCATGATACACTCTCTCATTTAGATAAAATCCCTAATGATACCGATATAAAAGTAATCGCAGGCATAGAGATATCATCAGCTCTAAGCGATACAAACACGAAAGCGCACATTTTAGGATATAATATCCAAAAGCCTCAAACGATTACTGCGCTTACTGAGCCTGTTCTCACCGCAAGAAATGAAAACTCCGAGAAACAAATTGAGAGACTTACGAAAAACGGTTTTGTCTTCGACATGGATAAACTCAAGAGAGCCGACGGTAAATATCTTTACAAACAGCATATAATGGACTGGCTTTTTACAACGGGTCAAGTCACCGACACGTTCGGCAATTTCTATCAGCGTACATTCAAAAACGGCGGAATCTGCGCCTTTGACATAAAGTACCCTGACGTATTTGACGCTGTAAGAGCGGTAAAAGAGTCGGGCGGCCTCGCCGTACTCGCCCACCCCGGCCAGCAGCAAATTTTTGACCTCATACCCAAACTCGTTGAAATAGGTCTTGACGGTTTGGAACTCAACCACCACTCGCACAGCGAAAAAGACCGTGAATTAATACGCCGCTACGGCGCCCAGTACAGCCTGTTTTTAACCGGCGGCAGCGACTATCACGGAAAAAACGCGGCAAATAAGTTTCAAATTGGTGATTTTTTAGCGCATGAGAGCGGAGTTAACGCGATAGTCACGATTTAAAGATATCCGCTCTGCGTTATAAAAGTAAGCGTACAAAAATGTACGCTTTTTATTATGTGTACGATTCTGCATTTTCCGCACCCCTTTAGGGGTGCAACATCGGTAACCCCGGCGGGGACTAAAAACCGCCAAAATCGTCATCATCAAGAGGAATGATCTGTTCCGACTTCACGGCTTTCGCGGCTCTTGCCGGAATAGCTTTTTTGGGAGCGGGAAGCGCCGCCTGTTTCCTTTGAGGCGCAGGCAGACCGCGGCGGTTGCCGGCAGAGCGTGAACCGCCGCCGCTGAGTGTAAAATCCGCTACCATGTTTTGAAGTTCCGCAGCCTGACTGCTTAACTCTTCCGCCGCGCTTGCGGATTCTTCTGAATTCGCCGCGTTTTGCTGAGTTACCTGATTCATCGAAGCAACAGCAGTGTTCACCTGCTCTATACCCAAAGCCTGTTCGTTAGACGCCGCTGCTATCTCCGATATCAGATCGCCCACTTTACCTACGCGGTCAACTATCTGACCAAGCGACTTGGCCACCTCTTCTGTAATCTTAACGCCGCCGTCTGCGTTTTTGACAGATTCCTCAATCATTTCAGTAGTATTCTTGGCCGCCTCGGCGCTGCGCATCGCGAGATTACGCACCTCTTCGGCGACAACTGCAAACCCCTTGCCCGCTTCACCGGCGCGGGCCGCCTCAACAGCCGCGTTGAGTGCGAGAAGATTGGTTTGAAACGCGATTTCGTCAATTGTTTTAACGATTTTTGCAGTGTTATCGGAAGACTGTTTAATTTGATGAATAGCGCCGGCCATGCTTTTCATAGCCTCATCACCATCATTAGCCGCGTTGCGCGCTTCGTTAGATAAAATTTTTGCCTGATTAGAGTTATCGGCATTCTGTTTTGTCATAGAAGACATCTCTTCAAGACTTGCGCCTATCTCTTCAAGAGAGCTTGCCTGAGTGTTTGAACCTTCCGCAAGAGACTGCGCTCCCTGAGAGATCTCGCCGCTTGCGCTTGAGACCTGACCCACCGCTTCGGATACCTGGCTCATCGCATCATCAAGATTTTGTACTAAGGTGTTGATGTTCTCCTTCATTCGCGCAAATTCGCCCTTGTACTCTTTCTGCATACGCATTGAGAGGTCTTTGCCGGCTGCTGCCTCAAGCACCTTGCCGCCATCCTCTATGATAAGACCGCGTAACGCATCAATCGTTCCCTTGAGCGCCGGGGATATCTCATCAAGCGGATCGTTTATTGGTATATTTGCAGAGAGGTCGCCGTTTGCGATCTGTTTCATCGTCCCCACCATGATGTTTTGCAAATCATTGGCAAACGTATCCATAGTTTTGGCCATCTCACCGATCTCATCGCCGCGATTCATATTGAGCCTCATGCCAAGACGTCCGGCATTCAACTCGTTGAGCATGACCACCGTTTTATTGAGAGGTTTGGATATACCATTCGCGATATAGATTCCGATAAAAGCGGCTATTGCGCAGAATATCAGCACTATCACTATCATAAGGGTGATCTTATCGCTTATCTGCTTCTCTGTGGCCGATACGTCAACGCCCACAAACGTCATTCCCATAACTTTGCCGTCGGCTCCGCGGATTGGGGCGTAGTAGGCAAACATTTTCTTACCCAACACCATCGTAGGCCCCATATAGTCGTTTCCGGCCAAAACCTGTTTTGCGATACTTTCATTCGCCTTTGTACCGACGTCACGTTTGCCTTCGCTGTTCAGGATAGTGGTTGACACACGCGTATCACCCAAAAATACGGTGACATCAGCCCCGGTAAGTTTTTTCATATTATCAACAAACCCGTCGGTATTCATATTGTAGCCGCCGTTCACCTGACCGACCTGTTTGCCTTCATGCACAATGGGCACGCCGGCGCGTATCGCCATCGGATTGCTCTTAGTGGTCTCAAACGCTACCATCGCCTTGCCGGCAAGCGCGGATATAACGCTTGGAACGTCAGCGTTAGTATCGCCGAACCGGTCGGGAGAGCGTGTACGCATTGTTACATCTCCCTTCATATCCGTTGACGTAAAAAAATCAGCGTTGCTGTATTTGGCGGCGTAGAGCTGAGCGTCAATAAGATTCTGGCGTCTTCCGGTATTTACAAACTCAGCAAGACCGGCGCGTACGCCTATGTTGTTTGCGACCATAGTCACGTCGTTTTCAACGCCCTTTTTCAAATACTCCAAAAAGTACTGAAGCGCGCTGTTAGCGTCCCCCACAAATTTCTTTTCCGCCTCCAAAGCGATAGATTTTGTATTGACTACACTTACTATCACAATAGTCAACGCTGTAAATACCGCTACAAGCACAATTGACAACAAAATTTTCATACGAATTTTCATCAAATACCCCTCTTTTTAACATTAATTATTGTTTACGCGATAAGGAAAACCCCACCCCCGCTAAAATAGACAATTGTAAAAATATAATATTCAAGCCGTAAAATCCCGGTGTGGTTATTGTAAAATTTTGGTTAAAAAAGAGTGGCGCTCTATAGCTCAATCCAAGCGCATTGTGATTGCCGGTTCTCAATAATCGCAATTTAAAGATATTCGTGGATAAACTTGTAACCGTAACCACGCACGGTTTCAATAAACTGAGGGTTCTCAGCAACATCTCCAAGTTTTTGACGAAGCGTTTTGATGTGGATATCCACAGTTCTTGTAGTAACCTCATCGAAATCAAATCCCCATACGGATGATAAAATTTGGTCACGCGAAAGCACTTTGTTTTTATTGGAAGCGAGATACGTTAACAGTTCAAACTCTTTATATGTGAGTTTTACCGGCTGGCCGGCCACAAACGCGGTCTTGCTGTCGGAATCGATTCTCAGATTTTCAAATTCCAAAACTTTCGCGTTTATCTTTTCAAACCTGCGCAGAACCGCTTTTATCCGCGCTAAAAATTCAAGAACGCTGAAAGGCTTTGTGATGTAGTCGTCAGCGCCCAAATGAAGCCCCGTAGCCTTATCTATCTCTTCGCCTTTAGCTGTCAGAAAAATGACTGGCGCTTCCGTTGACTTTTTCAACTTCTCTAAAATTTTATAGCCGTCCATCTCAGGAAGCATAATATCAAGCAGATAAAGATCAGCTTTTGCAAAATCATTATACGCAAACAGCGCCGGCCCGCTTTCAAACGCTTTTACATTATGCCCCGCCGCTTCAAGCGTAGCTATAACAAGCTCTCTTATTGACTTTTCATCTTCAACGATATAAATCATAAAAGTCTTTTGTCCTTGTGTTCGCCTGTGATGTTAAACACAATCCACTCGGCAATGTTTACGGTATGGTCGCCTATTCTCTCAAAGTTCTTCGCTATCATTACAAGGTCAACAGCCTGCTCCACGGTGCTTTCATTTTGCTTGACTAACGGAGCGACGTTATAATGAACATGTCTATACAGTTCGTCAACTTCATCATCCAATGCCATAACCTCTTTGGCAAGTTTCAAATCATTATTAATAAAAGCCTGAACGCATTTATTAATCATTACAACGCACTTCTCGCTCATAAGAAGTACATTATCCGGTTTTTTCATCAGCTCCTGCCCTTCAAAACGCAGAACCGCTCTTGAAATATTTCCGGCCAAATCGCAAATACGCTCCATATCAGTAATCATTTTAAGAGCTGTAGAGATAGTCCGCAAATCCTTTGCGACAGGCTGCTGAGAGAGCAGAATACGAAGAGAGCGGCGCTCAACCTGAGCTTCAAGGTCATCGGCGATATCATCGTTTTCGTTAACTTCTCTTGCCAGCTCATAGTTATTAGTTGTAAACGCAGACATCATTTTATCGATAGTAGTTTCGATAAATTGCGCCATCTTCACCAAATCGCCGTGCAGGTTTTCTAACTCCTGATCGAATCTGTTACGCATTTGTCAGCCAAACCTCCCGGTAATATAATCTTCTGTTTTTTTGTCTTTAGGATTTGAAAATATATCCATTGTAGGGCCGAATTCCACAATTTCCCCGTGAAGGAAAAATGCCGTTTTGTCCGATATTCTCGCCGCCTGACCCATATTGTGAGTAACGATAACTATCGTGTATCTCTCTTTGAGTTCCGAAAGTAAATCCTCAATTTTTGTGGTTGATATGGGGTCAAGCGCGGAAGTAGGTTCATCAAGCAAAAGCACCTCAGGCTTTACGGCCAAAGCGCGCGCTATGCAGAGGCGCTGCTGCTGTCCGCCGGAAACCGCCAAAGCCGACTTTTTAAGCCTGTCTTTTACCTCGTCCCAAATAGCCGCGTTTTTCAGACTCTCCTCAACTATCTCGTCAAGATCGCGCTTCTTTTTGATACCGTGCGTTCTTGGGCCGTAAGCTACGTTATCATATATACTCATTGGAAATGGATTTGGTTTTTGAAACACCATCCCGACCCGTTTACGAAGACTGTTCACGTCAATATTGCCGTATATATCCTCACCGTCAAGCGTAATTTTGCCTGTAATGCGGCAGCTTTCGATAAGGTCGTTCATACGGTTCAGAGATTTTAAAAGAGTAGATTTCCCGCACCCTGACGGCCCTATGTAGGCAGTAATCTCATTTTGCGCCATGCTCATATTTACATTGGTAAGAGCTTGCATTGAGCCGTAAAACAGATTCATATTCTCAACTTTAATTTTCAAAATCTTTACCTACCTTTCCACCTATGTAAGACGCGGCGGCATTCATAGTAAATATTACAACTATGAGCACAGCGCCTGTTAAAAACGCGACCTCGCGTCCGGCCGCTCCGCCGTCACGCGTGGAAATATACATGTGAACCGCAAGCGTGCGGCTGCTGTCAAGAAGACTTCCGGGCAGCTGCGCGACAGAGCCAAGCGTAAATATAAGAGCTGCGGTTTCTCCAATGATTCGTCCCATACTTAAAATTATCGCGGAAACTATCCCCGGCATCGCGGAAGGAAGCACAATGCGAAACACTGTACGGAGCTTAGGCGCTCCAAGACCGAAACTGCCTTCACGGTAAAGATCGGGAACCGCTTTTATAGCTTCCTCTGTTTGACGGATGATAACAGGGAGCAGCATTATGGCAACTGTGAGACAGCCTGTGAGAATGGAGTATCCAAATCCCATAACGGTGCCAAAAAATATCGCTCCGAAAAGTCCGTAAACTATGGACGGTATTCCGGCCAGCGTCTCTGTTGCAAGCCGTATAAATTTAACTATCTTACTGCCGCGCTTTGCGTATTCCGTCAAGTAAACGGCGCAGAATATCGAAAGCGGAGCGGCCATCATAAGCGTAAGCAAAATCGTTATACAAGTTGTTACGATAGAAAACGACATGGATGGATTCTGAGAGGAAAATTTCCCAAAGATAAGCGACCACTTAAACGCCATAGCGCCGTTTATCAATATATAACTTAAAATCCCCGCAAGAGAGATAATCGTAAAGCCCATAGCGAGATAAACAAGAACTCTTAAAATTAAGGAGAACGCATTTTTTTGAGATAACATGGAGTTACCTCTCAGGCTTTTGGAAACATCATGCGGCGGCTCTTGAATTAGAGAGACTGAATTTTCTTGAGATATTCTCATTATATACCCGCCTTTGCATTCTTGTTAATCATATTCAGCACAAGATTCAAAATTAATATGAACACAAAGAGCACTGCGCCTGTAGCGACAATCGCGTCAAAATGAAGCCCTGAGGCGTAACCCATCTCAAGAACGATATTCGCGGTTAGCGTTCTTACCGACTTGAAAACAGAATCCGGCAGTATGTTGGAGTTGCCGGCAACCATAATAACCGCCATCGTTTCGCCTATAGCGCGGCCTATTCCAAGAACAATTCCGGCAAGAATACCGCTCTTGGCGGCAGGAATCAGCACAAAAAAGATACTCTGCTCCTTAGTAGCCCCAAGAGCCAAAGCCCCCTCGTAGTAGGCCTTAGGCACTGCTTTTAAGGACACCTCCGACACCTTTATAATAGTAGGAAGCACCATAACTCCCAAAACGATACTCGCGGCCAAAACACTATTGCCGTTACCTTTGAAATTGTCGGCTATAAAAGGGACAATCAGCATCATCCCAAAGAATCCATAAATAATTGACGGTATCCCCGCAAGCAGCGACACTAACTGAGAGACAACGCCGTATATCTTCCGCGGACAGTATTTAGCCATAAATACGGATGTAAACAGGCCCACAGGCACACCAAGAAGGCACGCGCCGAAGGTCACATATATACTGCCGACAATCATGTTATAGATACCAAACAAAGGCGGCGTGTCCGTAGGCTTCCACAGGTCGCCGGTCAAAAAAGACCACAGCCCGATTGACTCTATGGCAGGATACGCTCCTCTAAAAATAAAGAAGCATATAAGCGCCACCGCGCCTATTGATATAAGCGAACATAACAGGAAAAAATATTCCGCGATTTTCTCTTTCATCTATTTCACATCATTCCAACTGCGGATTTCACCTTTAAAAATCTTTGTTACCATTTCAGATGAAATCTCATTAATAGGATTATCAGTATTAACAATTACAGCAATAGCGTCAAGCGCAAACGTGTGACCGTCAAGCCTGTCTATTTCATCACCTTTCAAAGCGCGGGAACTGAGCGCGAGGTTGCTCTTTGCGCTTAAACAATCTCTAATACCTGCGGACGAACCGTTATAGTTAATCTCAATTTTTACATCAGGATTCAAAGCGATGTACTCTTCCCGCAGCCGTTCGATAACCTTTTCAACCGATGTAGAACCAGATATCGTCAGTTTACCGGAGAGACCTTTTGACGGAGCAAAAACGGACGCGCTGTCATTTGACGTGATGTAACCTACTCTCGCTGCGATATCCTGCCCCTGTTTTGAATCAAGATATTTAATAAAATCAGCTGCAATCGGGTTGGAACTGTTTTTTTCCGCTATAATCACAAACGGACGCGAAATATTGTAAGTACCCGCCTTAACATTATCACCTTTAGCCTCAACTCCGTCTACCGCAAGAGCTTTTACCCTGCTTGTGAGAGAACCAAGAGAGGTATAGCCGATAGCCCTTCTGTCAACCTCAACCTTTGAAGCCGCCTCATCTGTAGAGCTAACTATCACGGCCTCACGAAAAAGAGCATTGGTTTTACCGTCGCTTATCTTCATAAGCTCATCAAACGCGCCTCTTGTCCCGGAACTCTCCTCGCGGGAGATCACCGTAATCTCGGTATTACCGCCTTTACCGCATCCTGCAAAAAACAGTGATGTAAAAAGCAGCGACAGCGCCAGCATAACCACAAAAAGCAAACTTCTCTTCATAAACCCCCTCCAGTCAAATGTATCAATCCGCAAAAAAAATCTCATCAGCGAACTAAAAAGATACTTGACCGGTGTTCCAGCAACGTGAAGTTTGTGTAAAATTTGTGTAAAATATCTCATGGCGCCCCCCGATATTTTCAGTTGATTGAAAAGATACTTGATTGATGTTCGACGGGAATGAAAATGATGTAAATTTTTAATAAAATACTGGAAACGTACTATTCTATTGCTAATGATAAAGTCAAAGTCAAATACAAGGGGGGAAGTCTTCCGCTACCCCCTCTGCGGGGGACTGTCAAGGAGATATCTGCGGGGACAACTCTTTTGCCTGTCCCTTCGGCAGCTGACCTGCATATCCGCCTTTGCCTACCATGACCTCTGCAATGTTCACTATATGCTCTTTTACCCTGCGGTAGCTTACTAACATATCAGGGAATGTTGTACTGAGAAGCGGGTCAAGGGGCATTTCTGCCAAACGCGCCACGTGTCCGCCGCGCAGACCGCGGATTTTTTGGGTAATAGCTTCGCCATGTACATCGGCGCCGGCCAAAATTTGGATGTTCTTCTCGCTGTACGCACGATTAACTAATACAAAGAACTCCGACACTACATCGTGAAGCTCCAAAAGCTCATTGCGCATAACGTCCGGTAACGTGAGACCGGCATTTCTTATGCGCAGATATAGCTTTAGCAGCGCTGTCATATAATCGCTTATCGTCTCAAATTCATCGGCAAGACGTATCTGCTTTTGCGCTTCTTCGCCTAAGCTGCGCGGCACCTGACCGGAAAGCAGACTTGTTAAAAACGCGGTTATCTCCGTCTGCATCGCGTCAAGCTTGTTCTCTTTTTTGAAAAGTTTCTTCACTTCGTCTTCATTAATTTCTTCTGCCGCTAATTGAACTCTGAGCATATTGAACATATCGCAGTCCACCTTGCCCATGTAGTTTATCTCTTTTCTTGACTGCTCTATTGCTACCATCGGCGAATCAAGCATGAGCTTGCTCAGCTTTGTGTGCTGAGGCAGCTCTTTAGCAGGCTTGTCTTTCACAAGTTTCTCAAGGCTCCTCGCAAACAGCCGTGTGAAAGGGAGGAAAAGAATCGTGTTGAGAATATTGTATCCCGTATGAACCGCGGCTATCGCGGCCATCATATAGGGGAAAACGACAACGGATTTTTCTGTGACATTACCGGCTAAATGGAGACCGTCATACTGAATACCGTCTACAATCACAATATTCGGGTCGTGGCCTACTATGGAAGTTATTACCCTCAAGAAGAATAGATGGAATACCGAAGTGATCCAAATCACCCCTACCACATTAAAAACAATATGCGCGAAAGCCGACCGCCGCGCGTTATTCGTCCCGCCTATAGACGCAAGGTAAGCGGTAAAAGTTGTACCCAGATTCTCACCGACAACAAGCGCCGCCGCGGTCTCAAACGGAATGACTCCGGTTGCGGCTAAACCCATTGTTATACCGATAGTGGCCGTTGAGGATTGCACTACAAGAGTGACTATACAGCCGACAAGTACGCACTTCATCAAACCAGCGTAGTTAACAGCCGAGAACCGTGTGAACCACTCAAGATATTCGGGATTGGCGCGTATCGGCTTAAAACCGTCTTTCATCAGCCAAAGTCCGGCGAACACCATACCTATACCCATCGCCACCATCGCGATATAGCGCATTTTTTCGTTTTTAGCAAAAAGGTAGACAAAGGCGGCAATCCCAAGAAGAAGAAGCCCGTACATATCAATACTTATAGCCAGCATCCACCCGGTGAGCGTGGTGCCGATGTTCGCTCCGATAATGATTCCGATAGCCTGATGCAATCCCATAAGCCCCGCGTTCACGAATCCTACGGTCATAACTGTGCATACGGTTGAAGATTGGATGATACAGGTTACAAACGTCCCCACCCCAATGGCCATGAAACGGTTGGGAGTGGCCGCTCCTATGAGTTTGCGCAGCTTATTGCCTGCAACGGTCTGCAAACCTTCCGAGAGATTCCTCATACCAAGAAGAAATATCCCGATACCGCCGAGAACCTTGCATGCCATTAAAAACAAATCGTTATTCATGAAATTTTCCTTGTTTTAGGAGATTAACCGCTGTTTTTGCCGCAAGCGGACAAAGATACGGTCTTTACGGCATGGATAAATTCCATCCGCTTTTGTAAAAACGGGATTAAGTAATTGTATGCTTTTTGTATGTCTGCTGTAAAAATCATGTGAAGGAATAAAATATATCCTTGGCAATCTGCGGCACAACTTTTTTTGGCTCTATAATATCTCTTGTTCTACAGAAATAATTATTGTAAAAACCATGTAAATTGCATGTAAAACACTTGTAATACGGGTGTTAAATTTGGGGTGAAGCTGCGTTAATTGTACTATATTGAATATAAATACATGGGTGAACATTATAAAACATTGAAATCGAAGAAAAATAAACAAAAAACAAATCCCTGAATTATATTACTATATTATGAAAAACAAACGCGATTACATAGCCTTAGCTTTAGACAACATTAACGACGCCGGTGCGTTAAAGCAGTTAATCCTTAAAACGTCGCCAAGTGTCGGCGTATACAAGTTGGGTCTCGAACAGTTCACCCGTTTTGGGCCTAAAGCGCTTGATATGGTACGCTCAGGCGGCAGCAAGATATTTTTGGACCTGAAATTCCACGATATC
>Ga0123356_10001142_pt1 | contig 29321 bp, 27 predicted proteins | sample TergutEmb28metaG_2_FD_92546 | JGI IMG/M metagenome (GOLD analysis project Ga0123356, IMG submission 92546) | Embiratermes neotenicus P3 segment gut microbial communities from Petit-Saut dam, French Guiana - Emb289 P3 | ecosystem: Host-associated > Arthropoda: Insects > Digestive system > Gut ...
CGCACCGCGCCGGCCGAGCGGGGGTTCCGAGGGGGCTCGCCCCCTCGGCGGGTGCGGGGCTGGGCCCCGCACAACATGACGAGGGCGCCCCGGCTCGTCGTAGACGAGCACAGGGCGCCCAGCGCACTCGTGGCGGATGAGGGATTCGAACCCCCGTAGGCATTGCCAGCTGATTTACAGTCAGCCCCCTTTGGCCACTCGGGTAATCCGCCTCAGGGTGTGCCACGCGCGGACGCGTAGCGTGCGGATGGAAGGATAGCAGGCGAACCCCGGGCGCTCGAACCGCGAGGCCCTTGGCTGCTGGAGGGTGTGCGCATGGCTGGCGACTCGTCGTTCGACGTGGTGAGCAAGGTGGACCGTCAGGAGGTCGACAACGCGCTGAACCAGGCCGCGAAGGAGATCGCGCAGCGCTACGACTTCAAGGGGGTCGGTGCGTCGATCACCTGGAGCGGTGAGACGCAGGTGGTGATGGTCGCGAGCTCCGCGGAGCGGGTGAAGGCGGTGCTGGACGTCTTCGAGACCAAGCTGATCAGGCGCGGGATCTCGCTGAAGGCTCTGGACCTGGGTGACGGTGAGCCGAAGCCGTCGGGCAAGGAGCACCGGCTGACGGCCACCCTCAAGGAGGGGTTGTCGTCGGAGACGGCGAAGAAGCTGGCCAAGATGGTCCGTGACGAGGGCCCGAAGAGCGTGAAGACTCAGATCCAGGGTGACGAGCTGCGGGTCTCGTCCAAGAGCCGTGACGACCTGCAGGCGGTGATCGCCCTGCTCAAGGGTGCTGAGGTGGACGCGGCTCTCCAGTTCGTCAACTACCGCTGACGTCGCTTGTCTCCTGGCGGGGTGCTCGTCGGCGCCGCCCCGCTCTCGGCCGGGCTCCGTTCTTGGCTGAGGGTGGGGCGTCAGGGGGCAGAGCGGGGCATCTCGGGCGCTGGGGGCTGGGATTTCGTGCGGGGGCCGCGGCTCGGGTACCCTTGTGCGCGCTGCCCCGATAGCTCAGTCGGCAGAGCGTCTCCATGGTAAGGAGAAGGTCCAGGGTTCGATTCCCTGTCGGGGCTCAGTGCATGGCTTCGGCCATGTTCGCGGCGGGGTAGCTCAGTAGGTGAGAGCGCACGACTCATAATCGTGAGGTCGCGGGTTCGAGTCCCGCTCCCGCTACCGAGACCGTCGGGCGACGTCCCGGCGGGAGGCGTGGCGGGTACAAGCACACAGGCTCGGAGAGGTAGCAAGGCCATGGCCAGCAAGGCGCAGGACGTCCGTCCGAAGATCACGCTCGCGTGCACGGAGTGCAAGGAGCGCAACTACATCACCAAGAAGAACCGGCGTAACGATCCCGACCGGCTGGAGCTGAAGAAGTTCTGCCCGCGTGACGGTCGCCACACGGTGCACCGCGAGACTCGCTGATCTTGCGGGTCGATCCCTCCTTCGCCGGTCGCGTCTACCCGCCGACCGGTGTCTATGAGGTCGCGCGTACGGCTGTCGCCGCGTTCGCGGAGGCGACGGGTGCGTCTCACTCCGCCTACACCGATCCGGCTGCCGCGCAGGCGCTGGGTCATCCTGACGTCATCGCGCCGCCGACGTTCGCGGTCGTCGTCGCCCAGGCCGCGGAGGCTCAGTACATCGCTGACCCGGCTGCCGGTGTCGACTTCTCCCGGGTGGTGCACGCTGACGAGAGGTTCACCCACCACCGTCCGATCCGTGCTGGTGATCGGCTGGTCACGGTGCTGCACGTCGAGTCTGTGACCGAGCGTGCCGGGATCAGCCTGGTCTCCACGCGCTGCGAGATCGCCGACGAGTCGGGCGAGCCGGTGAGCACGGTGCGTTCCACCCTCGCTGTCAGGGGGGAGGGCTGATGAACGTCGGTGACGAGCTGGCCCGCCGTGAGATCGCCGTGGACCGTGCCCGGCTGGTGCGCTACGCGGGTGCTTCCGGGGACTTCAACCCGATCCACTGGAACGACCGCGTGGCTCGTGACGTCGGCCTGCCGGGGGTCATCGCCCACGGCATGTGGACGATGGGCGCGGCGGTCGACGTCGTCGTGGACGCGCTGGGTGACCCGGGTGCGGTTCTCGACTATCAGGTCCGTTTCTCTCGACCTGTGCCTGTGCCCGACCCTGGCGAGGCGGTGCTGACGGTGGTCGCCACGGTCGGTGCGGTCGACCCGCAGGTCCAGACCGCCCGCGTCGACCTCCAGGTCACGCTCGACGGGCAGCGGGTGCTCGGCAAGGCCCAGGCGGTGGTCAGGCTTCCTGCCTGATCGTCGGGTGAGCCCCGCCCGCCCTTCTCGTCCGACGCTTCCTGACCTCTTCGTGGGGCGGCCCGTCGTGCCTCTCCCGGTCGTCACCTGATCTTCTTCTGGTCGATGTGCGGCGTTCGCCCGTCGTCTCACCACATCTTGGATGCTTGCGCTCTGTGCACGGGTGGCAGGGCTCCTCCGAGGCACGGATGATCGTCGTGGCGCGCGTGCATCGCGTCGCACCACGACGAGCCGGGCCACGACGAGGAGCAGGTGATGGACCAGCAGGTGGTGCGCCGGGCGTCTGTCGCTGTCTTCGTGGTCTTCTTCGCCAACGGCTGGGTCTTCGCGAGCTGGGCGGCACGCCTCCCGGCGGTCCGCGACGGCCTGGGGCTGCGCCCTGACCAGATGGGTCTGCTCCTGCTGGTCGCCGCGCTCGGCGCGCTGGTCGCGCTCCCGGTGTCCGGGTTGATCGTCGAGCGGGTCGGTGTGCACCGAGCGATCGGTGGGGCAGCGGCGCTCTACGCGGTGTCGATGGTGGCCGTGGCTGTCGGGGTGCAGCTCGGGGCGGCCTGGCTGGTGGTGCCCGCGCTGCCGTTCCTGGGCATGGCGATGGGGCTGTGGGACGCCGCGATGAACCTCGAGGGCGCCGTCGTGGAGCAGCGCCTCGGGCGGACCACCATGCCGAGATATCACGCCGGTTTCTCCCTCGGCACGGTCGTGGCGGCGGGGGTCGCCGCCGTGGTGGCCTGGCTGCACGTGCCGCTGGTGGCGCACCTGCCGGTCGCCGTCGGGCTGGGTCTGTTCGCGGTGGTGGTGGCGCTGCGGCTCTTCCTGCCCGAGAGCGAGCCGCGTTTCGCGGCCCGTCACGAGTGCCCTGCCGGGGTCCGCCGGTCGTCGTTCACCGCGTGGGCCGAGCCGCGCACGGTGCTGATCGGGCTGGGCGTGCTCGGGGTGGCGCTCGCCGAGGGGGCGGCGAACGACTGGTTGTCGCTGGCCGTGGTGGACGGCCTGGGCACGTCTCATGCGCTCGGTGCGGTCGGCTTCGGCCTGTTCGTCGCCGCGATGACGGCGGTGCGCTTCGGCGGCACCGCGCTGATCGACCGCTTGGGGCGGGTGACGGTGCTGCGGGCCGGTGCGCTGGTCGCGCTGGCCGGTCTCGGGCTGTTCGGGCTGGCGGGGCCTGTGTGGTTGGCGCTGGTCGGTGCGGCGGCGTGGGGTGCGGGGGTGGCGCTCGGTTTCCCGGTGGGGATGAGCGCCGCCGCCGACGACCCCTTCCGTGCCCCGGGGCGCGTCGCCGTCGTGTCGACCATCGGGTACACCGCGTTCCTGGCCGGGCCGCCGGTGCTGGGGTTCTTGGCCCAGCACGTCGGCTACCGGCACGCGCTGCTCGCGGTGACCGTGCCGGTGCTGCTCGGCATGCTGCTGTCAGGTGCGACCGCCCCGCTGAGAGCGCGCGGCACCGAGCAGCCCGCCACCCTGGAGCACGCCTCAGGGACGGGCGCACGCTCCTAGGTACGGTGTGGTCTGGGGCACGGGAACGGTCGGTGCGCGTCTGCGCGTGTGCCCGTGAGGCTGTCTGCGCTGCCTCCGTCAGGGCTCGGGGCCGCTGGCTGTGCTGCCGTCCGCCTAGGCTGGTGCCCGTGACGTCTTCCGCACCGCTCGCTCTGGCCGGGCTGACCACGTTGGGTGTCGGTGGTCCGGCGCGTCGCTATGTCGAGACGAGCACGCAGGACGCGCTGGTCGCGGCGGTGGTCGAGGCCGACGAGGCCCGAGAGCCGCTGCTGGTGCTGGGCGGCGGGTCCAACGTGGTGGTCGGCGACGACGGGTTCGACGGGGTCGTCGTCCGTGATCGCCGCGACGACCTGCGGGTGACCGACCGCTCGGACTGTGCGGGCATCACCGTGGTGGCCACCGCCGGGACGCCGTGGGCCAGGTTCGTGGACCACGCCGTCGAGCACGGGCTGACCGGGGTGGAGGCGCTGGCAGGCATCCCCGGGTCGGTCGGCGCCACCCCGGTGCAGAACGTCGGCGCCTACGGCCAGGAGGTCGCCCAGACCATCGCCTCGGTGCGGGTCTGGGACCGGGCCGCGCGTGCGGTCCGCACCATGCCGGTGGGAGACCTGCGGTTCGGCTACCGCACGTCGCTGCTCAAGGCGTCCATGCGCCCCGACCCGGCCGACCCAGTGGCCCCCTGGGGGCCCACGCCGCGCTACGTCGTGCTCGAGGTGACCTTCCAGCTGCGCGAGGCGTCGCTGTCCCGCCCGGTCGCCTACCCCGAGCTCGCTGCCACGCTGGGCGTCGCCGTGGGGGACCGTGCACCGCTCGCGGAGGTGCACGAGGCGGTGCTGAACCTGCGCGCGGGCAAGGGGATGCTGCTGGACCCGGCTGACCCGGACACCCGCTCGGCCGGCTCGTTCTTCACCAACCCGGTGCTCGACGCCGCGACCGCCGCGACCTTGCCCCCCGAGGCCCCCCGCTTCGACACCGACGGCCGTATCAAGACCAGCGCCGCCTGGCTGATCTCCCGTGCTGGCTTCGCCAAGGGCCACGGCCTCCCCGGCCCAGCAGCCCTCTCGACCAAGCACGTCCTCGCCCTGACCAACCGCGGCGGAGCCACGGCCTCGGACGTCCTGGCGCTCGCCCGCGAGATCCGCGAGGGCGTGCGCGCCCGCTTCGGCCTGACCCTGGAACCCGAGCCCGTCCTCGTCGGCTGCACCCTCTGACGTCACCTGTGGGTCAGGAAGGAGCGGGCAGCGCGGCGCGAACCAGGTCGGGTACAGCCGCGTCACCGAGCCCTGTTGCGCGGGTGGCCTCGACGTAGCGCCGCGGGCAGCCGCACACCACGCTCGGCGGTGCTGCTCACCTCGGGCTGAGGTGTCGGCGACGGCCGTCCCGGTGGGGCAGACTGGTCGGGATGCGTGATCTCGTCGCTCTGCCCAAGGCGCACCTGCACCTGCACTTCACCGGGTCGATGCGCCCGGCCACGCTGGCCGAGCTCGCCGCCGAGCGTGGTGTGCGGCTGCCCGCAGCGCTGCTCGACGGTGACCCGCTGCACGTGCCGGGGGACGAGCGCGGCTGGTTCCGGTTCCAGCGCCTCTACGACGCGGCCCGGGCCGTGGTGCGTGACGAGGACGCGATGCGGCGGGTGGTCACCGAGGCGGTGGCCGACGACGCCACCGAGGGCTCGGTGCGGCTGGAGATCCAGGTAGACCCGACCTCCTACGCCCCCTTCGTGGGCGGGATCACCCCGGCGGTCGAGATCGTGCTCGACGCTGCCCGGCAGGCCGCGGCCACGCACGGCATCGAGGTCGGCGTGATCGTCGCCGCCTCGCGTCTGCGTCACCCGATGGACGCGCGGGCCCTGGCCCGGCTGGCGGTGCGCCACGCGGGGTCTGGGTCGGGGGAGGTGATCGGCTTCGGGCTGTCCAACGACGAGCGGCGCGGCGAGACCGAGGCGTTCGCGCCGGCCTTCGCCATCGCCGGGCGCGCGGGGCTCGCCCTCGTGCCGCACGCCGGTGAGCTGCTCGGCCCGGCGCACGTGGACACGGTGCTCGACTTCCTGCGGCCGGACCGCCTGGGCCACGGCGTGCGCTCCGTGGAGGACCCTCGGGTGCTCGACCGGGTGCTCGAGGAGCAGGTGGTGCTCGAGGTGTGCCCCGCGTCGAACGTCTCGCTCGGGGTGTACCACCAGATGATCGACGTACCGCTGCCCAGCCTGGTCGAGGCCGGGGCGCGGGTGGCGCTGGGCGCTGACGACCCGCTGCTGTTCCGCTCCCGCCTGGTCGACCAGTACCAGGCCGCCCGTGACGTCTTCGGCCTCGAGGACGCCGCTCTGGCGGCCCTGGCCAGATCATCCGTCCTGGCCTCGCGAGCTGGGCCGACCACCAAGGCGACCGCGCTCGCCCGTGTCGATGCCTGGCTCGCGGGTCCGGCACCGTCGACCTCCCCCGCGTGAGGCTCGGTGTGCACCCGGGTCTACGGGTGTGGTCGGTGCGTCGGTGGTCTCCGGCGGTGCCGCTCGGTGAGCCGGGGGCTGTCGCCGAGCCTCAGCGCGCCTGGTGGCGTCGGTGTGCGACCACGGCGGCGAGCGTCAGGCCCCTCATGGCCTCTCGGCTCGGGTCGTCTGCGCGGAGGGGGAGTGCTTCTTCTGGCGGTGCGCGGCGATGGCGGCGCCGAGGATCAGGGCGACCGCCGCGGAGGCCAGGAGGACACCGGCGGTGTTCGCACCGGGGGTGGGCGTCGCCGGGGTGGTCGTGGCGGGTTCGAGGCTGAGAGCGCCAGGCAGGTGCAGGGCCACGACCGGGGGCGATACGTCCAGGGGCGTGAGGTTCGCGTGAGCGCTCGGCGGGGTGCCGAGCACCGTGCCGAGACCGAGGATCGCGATCACGGCGACGCGGATCAGGTGTCGAGACATCAGGCGCCTTGCTGTGAGCAGATGACACCGGCCGGGAGGTCAGGTCCTCTTCCTCAGTATCCGCGCCTGCCTCATAGGGCGCACCCGGTGGTGCGCCCTATGAGATGCCCCGAGTCAGCGAGCCTCGGCGAGCAGGGTCTGGATGCGACCGACGCCCTCGACCAGGTCGTCGTCGCCCAGCGCGTACGACAGCCGCAGGTAGCCGCTCGGCCCGAAGGCCTCACCAGGCACCACGGCAACCTCGACCTCGTCCAGGATCAGCGCGGCCAGGTCGGCCGAGGTCGTCGGGGTGACCCCACGGATCGTGCGGCCGAGCACCCCGGCCACCGACGGGTAGGCGTAGAACGCGCCCAGGGGAGTGGGGGTCTGGACACCGTCGATCTGGTCGAGCATCGAGACCATGGTGCGCCGGCGCCGGTCGAACGCCGTGCGCATCGCCTCGACCGCGCTCAGGTCACCGGTCAGCGCCGCGACGGCCGCGTGCTGGGAGACGTTGGCCACGTTGCTCGTCAGGTGCGACTGGAGGTTGGTGGCGGCCTTGATGACGTCGGACGGGCCGATCATCCACCCGACCCGCCAACCGGTCATCGCGTAGGTCTTGGCCACGCCGTTGAGGACGATGGTCGTCTCTGCCAGCTCGGGCACCGCACGGACGATCGGGGTGAACGTCGCGTCGTCGTAGACCAGGTGCTCGTAGATCTCGTCGGTGATGACCCAGATGCCGTGCTCGAGCGCCCACCGGCCGATCTCGGCCGTCTGCTCGGGGGAGTAGACCCCGCCGGTCGGGTTGGACGGGGAGTTGAACAGCAGCACCTTGGTGCGCGGCGTCCGGGCCGCCTCCAGCTGTTCGACGCTGACGGTGTACCCGGTCTCGGGCCCGGCCAGCACCTCCACCGGCACACCACCGGCCAGGGCGATCGCCTCGGGGTAGGTGGTCCAGTAGGGGGTGGGCATCAGCACCTCGTCGCCCGGGTCCAGCACGGTGGCGAACGCCTGGTACACGGCCTGCTTGCCGCCGTTGGTGACCAGCACGTCGGCCGGCGACACCTCGTAGCCGGAGTCGCGCAGCGTCTTGGCCGCGATCGCCTCCTTCAGGGCGGGCAGCCCGGCGGCGGGGGTGTAGCGGTGGTTGGCCGGGTCCTTGGCCGCCCGCACCGCCGCCTCGACGATCGGCTCGGGCGTCGGAAAGTCCGGCTCGCCGGCGCCGAAGCCGATCACCGGGCGCCCGGCGGCCTTCAGCGCCTTGGCCTTGGCGTCGACGGCGAGCGTCGCCGACGGGGCGATGCGTGCGATCCGGGCAGAGACGCGGGGGCGGGAGAGCTGGCTCACGATCACTATCGTGACAGAACGCCCCGGCAGTTGTCCTCGTCGCCCGCACCTCGACCGCTCCTCGTTCCCGAGTTCGACCGCTCCGCCTCTTGTCGCGTAGAGTGGCCCACGGCGGTTGACGTTCGCCATGCTGTGTCGCGCCTGAGCGGTGCGTCGTCGGTCGACGGCGCGGGGCTCAGGTCGAGACCGAGCAGGGTGCGTCTTCTCCAAGGGCAGTGGCGCAATTGGTAGCGCAGCGGTCTCCAACACCGCAGGTTGCAGGTTCGAGTCCTGTCTGCCCTGCGCATCCGGCACGGCTAGAGGTCGGTCGGCGTGCACCACCACGACGGACGAAGGATGAACGTGAGCGACGAGCTATCTCAGGGGGGCGCCGGCGCGACTCCTGCGCGTCGCGACTCCGCTGTCAAGGAGAACCTGGGGCTGTTCGCGCGCACCGTGCGGTTCGTCCGCGAGGTGGTCGCCGAGCTGAAGAAGGTCGTCCGTCCGACCAGGGCCGAGGTCATGACCTACACCTCGACCGTCCTGGTGTTCGTGGCGGTCGTGATGGCTTTCGTGACGGTCATCGACCTGGGGATCGGCCGGCTCACCTTCTTGATCTTCGCGCGCTAGCCCCCCTCGCCGCGCCACACCTTCCCGCCGTCCCGAGTCAGAGAGCAGGTTCGCACGTGTCGACAGACAGCCAGCCAGCCCCGGCCGAGCTTGCCGACGCCGTCGAGCCGTCGAGCCCGGTCGACACCCCCGTCCCCGAGGCTGGCCCTGAGCCTGACGCTCACGAGATCGACCCCGACGTCGATCCTGTCGCCGCCTACAAGGCGAAGCTGCGCACCCTGCCTGGTGACTGGTACGTCGTGCACTCCTACGCCGGGTACGAGAACCGTGTGAAGGCCAACCTGGAGTCGCGCATCCAGAGCCTCAACATGGAGGACTACATCTTCGGGGCCGAGGTGCCCATGGAAGAGGTCGTCGAGATCAAGAACGGCCAGCGCAAGCTGGTCAAGCGGGTCCGCATCCCCGGCTACGTGCTGGTCCGCATGGACCTGACCGACGAGTCGTGGGGCGCGGTGCGCCACACCCCGGGTGTCACCGGGTTCGTCGGCCACTCCCACCAACCGGTGCCGCTGACGCTGGACGAGGTCTTCTCGATGCTCGCGCCGACGCTGCAGACCAAGCCCGCGGAGAAGGCCGCCGCGAAGACGACGGCCAAGGTCGAGGTGGACTTCGAGGTCGGCGAGTCGGTCACCGTGACCGACGGCGGGCCGTTCGACACGCTGCCGGCGACCATCTCGGAGATCAACGCCGAGAGTCAGAAGCTCAAGGTGCTCGTCTCTCTGTTCGGCCGGGAGACCCCGGTCGAGCTGTCGTTCAGCCAGGTCTCCAAGATCTGAGCCGGACGTCGCCCTCGCCGTCTGCGAGGACGTTGCAACCGGGTCATCGCCCACGGCGTCGGCCCACGACACAGTAAGGAAACCGCACGTGCCCCCCAAGAAGAAGAAGGTCGCCGGGTTCATCAAGCTCCAGATCAACGCTGGTGCTGCCACCCCGGCCCCGCCGATCGGCCCCGCGCTGGGTCAGCACGGCGTGAACATCATGGAGTTCTGCAAGGCGTACAACGCGGCGACCGAGGCCCAGCGCGGCAACGTCGTCCCGGTCGAGATCACCGTGTACGAGGACCGCTCGTTCACATTCATCACCAAGACCCCGCCGGCCTCCGAGCTCATCAAGAAGGCCGCCGGCGTGGCCAAGGGCTCACCGACCCCGCACACCGCCAAGGTCGGCACCCTGACCGCCGAGCAGGTGCGCGAGATCGCCGCCACCAAGCTCGCGGACCTCAACGCCAACGACCTGGACGCCGCCAGCAAGATCATCGCTGGCACCGCCCGCTCGATGGGCATCACGGTCACCGGCTGACCGAGCACCACCCACCCACCCCCTGTGGCAGGGCCGGCGCGGCCCGCAGACCACGACTGCTGAAGGAGAGAGCAGATGGCAAAGCGCAGCAAGGCCTACAGGGCCGCGGCCGAGAAGATCGAGGCCGGGCGCCTGTACAGCCCCCTGGAGGCGGTCCGCCTGGCGAAGGCGACCTCCACCGTCAAGTACGACGCGACCGTCGAGGTCGCGTTTCGCCTCGGGGTCGACCCCCGCAAGGCCGACCAGATGGTGCGCGGCACCGTCAACCTGCCGCACGGCACCGGCAAGACCGCCCGGGTCTTGGTGTTCGCCGTGGGTGAGCGTGCCGAGCAGGCGCGCGCCGCGGGTGCCGACGAGGTCGGTGGCGACGAGCTGATCGAGAAGGTCGCCGGTGGCTACACCGACTTCGACGCCGCCGTCGCCACGCCCGACCTCATGGGCAAGGTCGGCCGTCTGGGCAAGGTGCTGGGCCCGCGCGGCCTGATGCCGAACCCGAAGACGGGCACGGTCACCATGGACGTGGCCAAGGCCGTCACCGACATCAAGGGCGGCAAGATCGAGTTCCGCGTCGACCGGCACTCGAACCTGAACTTCATCATCGGCAAGGTCTCGTTCTCCGAGGCTGCCCTGGTCGAGAACTACGCCGCTGCTCTCGAGGAGATCCTCCGCCTCAAGCCGTCCTCCTCGAAGGGCCGCTACCTGCTCAAGGCCACCTTCTCCACCACGATGGGCCCCGGCATCCTCGTCGACCCCACCCGTCAGCACCACCTCACCGAGGACGACGCAGCCTGACCCCCGCGCTCTTTCCCAGACGGCCCTCCCAGCATGCTGGGAGGGCCGTCTGTCTTGCGGAACCTGGTCCGCAAGACCCCGAGTGGCTCGGACCTGCACCTCGCCTATCCTGCGGACAGGCCTGATGCTACTTATAAGTCTGTAGACCTTCAAGTAGCAGCCCGCGAGGCTCGATCCGGTGGAAGGCGATCTGCAGCGGACGTTCGGCCGCAACCTGCGCGCCTACCGTGAGGCGCAGGGCCTCAGCCAAGAGGCGTTCGCCGAAGTCCTGGGCGTCCACCGCACCTACATGGGCGGTGTCGAGCGCGGCGAACGCAACCTCACTCTCCGCAGCGTCGAACGGCTGGCGGAGCGGATCGGGGTAGAACCGATGGTGCTGCTGGGATCGCACGGGCCGGCTCTGTAGACGTTCCTAGCCTTCGCGACGTGAACGGGCACGAGGATCGCTCGGAGTCCCACGGTCGCTACGTCGATCAGGATCTAGCGAAGCGGCTTCCATCCCCTGATCTTGATCGGCCCGTCGTGCACGGATCGCACCAGCTGCCACGGCGCCAGCGGTGATGATGATGAGAAGAGCGATCAGCCAAGCATGGTCTCGAACCTCGGGCACGAGCATCAAAGCCGCCAACGCGGCAACCAGCAAGAGTCCAGAGGTTGTCCATGAGCGTCTGCTGCGCGCCGGCATCAGCTGATCGTCTCGATCTTGATGGGCTCGTCGGTGAGGAGAAGCCGCAGGTCTTCGGGGTCGCAGGTCAGCACGACGACTGGTGGGTGCAGCGTGAGAGCCGTGGCGACGATGATGGCGTCGACCGTCAGGTCTCGAGGCCTGCGCCGTGCCGTGGCGGCGGCAGCGCGCAGCCGGCCTGCCGTATAGGCGATGTCTGCGGTGACCTCTGCTGTCCGTAGCGTCTTGACGGCTCGGCGCACGAGCGCGTCGCGCGAGGTTCCGTCGGTCGTCTCTGTGAGAGTGACGGTCGAGACGTGCAGCGTCGAGTCGGTGCGCCGTGCGATGGCCGCCCATGCCTGCATCCGACGCTCATGGTTGGCCAGGGCTGAGAGGGCCTCAGCGTCCAGCAGGATGGAGTGGGGGCGGACGATCACTCGGCGAGCCGTCCCATGATCGCGGTGATCTCGTCGTCGTCGACAGGGCCGTGCTCGGCCTCCATGCGCGCGAGCACGTCATCGAGAGCGTCGCGCTCTAGCTGACGTGCGACGGCGTTGGAGACGTACGCGGAGAAGCCGCGCGACCCGACGCGGGCTCTGACGTCTTCGGACGTGGCCGCAGGCATGGAGACGGAGTGCTTCTCGGTAGCGGTGGAAGTCCTCATGCCCATAATCCTACTTCAAGTAGGACTTGCGGTCTACGTCCCTGGCGAGGAGCAGGGGCTCTGCCTCTGCGTGCGCCGACCAGAGGACCTCATCGGCGGGTTGGTGGGTGGGGGTGGGGGATGTAGACTGCGCGTGCCCAAGACCGCAGGTGTCGGTGTCGGGCTCGTCTGCCTTCAGGTGGGCGGGCACGGGATCGGCCGAAGTCCCGCAGCAGCGGGGGCCAGCGCAGGTGAGAGTTCAGCAGGACGGCTGTGTCGCCCTGGTCGAGCCCCGCGCCTGCGCGGGGCTCTTGTCGTATGAGGGGGCGGTGGACGGGTGCCGAAGTTCTGTCCACTGAGAGGATTGCCATGGCGAGGCCGGACAAGGTGGCCGCGGTCGCCGAGCTGACGGAACGCTTCCGCAGCTCGAACGCCGCTGTGCTGACCGAGTACCGCGGGCTTTCTGTGGCGCAGCTCAAGGAGCTGCGTCGAGTGCTGGGGGACGACGCCCAGTACGCCGTGGTGAAGAACACGCTGACCTCCATCGCCGCCCGTGAGGCCGGGTACGAGTCGCTGACCGACGACCTCAAGGGTCCGTCGGCCATCGCCTTCGTCACCGGCGACCCGGTCGCGGTGGCCAAGGGTCTGCGTGACTTCGCCAAGGCTCATCCCGCGCTGGTCGTCAAGGGTGGTGTGCTCGACGGGCGCCCCCTGACCGCCGCGGAGATCACCACGCTCGCCGACCTGGAGTCGCGCGAGGTTCTGCTGGCCAAGGTGGCCGGCGCCGTCACCGCGTCGCTGTACCAGGCGGCGTACCTGTTCACGGCTCCCGCGGCACAGGCCGCACGGGTCGTCGAGGCTCTGCGCGCCCAGCGCGAAGAGCAGCAGGCCGCCTGACCTCAGGCTCGAACCCCACATCTGACGTAGCAAGACCCACCAGGAAGGAACCACCATGGCGAAGCTCTCCACCACCGAGCTCATCGAGCAGTTCAAGGGCCTCACGCTGATCGAGCTCTCCGAGTTCGTGAAGGCTTTCGAGGAGGAGTTCGGCGTCACCGCCGCCGCTCCGGTCGCCGTCGCGGCCGCCCCCGCCGCCGGCGGTGGCGCTGCTGCCGCTGCCGAGGAGGAGGAGAAGGACTCCTTCGACGTGATCCTCGAGGCCGCTGGTGACAAGAAGATCCAGGTCATCAAGGAGGTCCGTGCGCTGACCAGCCTCGGGCTGAAGGAGGCCAAGGACCTCGTCGACGGCGCCCCCAAGCCGGTGCTGGAAGGCGCCAACAAGGAGGCCGCCGAGAAGGCCAAGGAGGCCCTCGAGGGCGCCGGCGCCACCGTCACCCTCAAGTGACCACGCGCCCCTGAGCTCTACCGGACGAGGCCCGGCCCCCACGGGGGCCGGGCCTCGTCCGTCCACCAGCACGTACGGTTTTGGGGCGGCGCTCGGCTGACAGGTACCGTGCTCGAGTGGTGCGGTCGGGGTGGGACAGAGAGGGAAACCAGTGAGAACCAGGCGAGGCGGGCTCGACCGGGATGCTCTGAGGGCGTCTGGTCGCCGTGGTGCGGGAGCGCGGTGGCTCGTGCTCGTGGTGGCCCTGGCGCTGATGCCCCTGGCACCGGGAGCCGCCAGCGCGGCAGACGACGGCGACTGGTGGAACCGACAGCTGGGCACGGTCGCGGCGAACCAGCGCGGCGCGGACGGCGCCGGGGTGAAGGTGGCGGTGGTCGACACCGCGATCACGACGAGCCTGCCCATGCTCGAGGGCGTCGACCTGAGAGTCCGTGAGCCGTCGTTCTGCGTCTTCTCCATCACGAGCGCCACCCCGGTCCCGGCCGACGCCCCCCGGCTGACGTCCAACACGTCCCACGGGTCGAACGCGGTCGCCCTCGTGGCGGGCAACGGCAAGGGTTTCGCCGGTGGTACCTCGGTGCGCGGGGTCGCACCCAAGGCCACCGTCTCGTTCTACGCCATCGCCAACTCCGGGTCGAACGAGCCGTTCAAGAGGGACTGCGAGGGGACGGCGTCGCTGGGGAGGGCCATCGGCCAGGCGGTGGCCGACGGGGCCGACATCATCTCGATCTCGATCGCGGCGGAGGCCAGCGCCGGGACCTCGGTCCACAGGGCGGTGGCGTGGGCGCTGAGCCAGGGTGTGGTGGTTGTCGCTGCGCTGCGCAACGACGACCCCGGGCAGGACTCCATGGCGCGGCTCAACGGTGTGGTGGCGGTCGCCGCGCACGACTCTCAGGGACGGTTGGGGTCGGAGGAGGTCGAGTACGGCAGGGTCACGGTGAGAGCCCCGGGCGTGGGCATGCTGCTCCAGGGGAACAGAGACACCGGTGACTGGACGGCGACGCGGACGGGCCAGGGGACGTCGTACGCCACGCCGGTGGTGACGGGGGTGCTGGCGGCGGCGTGGTCGAAGTATCCGGACGCCACGGGCAACCAGATGATCCAGGCGCTGATCCACGCAGCCGGGAACGGGGACGGGCTGGAGTACGACCCGAGGTCGGGGTACGGCCACGTGTCGTTGCAGCGGATGCTCGAGCGCGACCCGACCACCTACCCGGACGTGAACCCGCTGATAACCCCTGAGCCCCAGTTCGACGGCGACCTGTCCGCCGCGGACATCCGGAACGCTCCCGCTCCGGCGTGGGTGGAGGCCGAGACGCCCTCGCCCTCGGTCTCCGACCCATACCCGGACCCGGACCAGGACCAGGGCCTCGTCGCCGCTCCCGCCCCCGACCCCGGGCCCTCGCTGCGGGCGGGGGTGCTGCTCGTCGGGGTGCTGCTGGTCGGGCTGCTGGTCGTGACAGGCGTGATCGTCACCGTGGTCGTCGTCGTGGTTCGCAGCCAGAGGCGAACCTGAGCCGTCCGTCGTCTGGGGGCTGTTCTGGCAGGGGTCTGCTGTGCCACCATGGTCGGGCGACGACGATGAGGTCGTCGGGGTAGACCAGGTCTGTGGTGGCCGCGTCCGTCGGCGAGCCGCAGGCCTCGGTGGACTTTGCGCGCTGAGCGATATAGGCTCACGCATTGCGCTTGTCTGTGCCCTCGATCCCGTATAACCCGAGCCTGCTGGTCGTCGTACGTGCGCCGACGTCCGGGGTGCTCCGTGGCCGGGGGGTCGTGCTCCGCCAGCGGCGCAGCGTGCACACAGACCCGCAGGGAAGGACCCCTCTTGGCTGCCTCGCGCATCCCTTCTGCACCCTCTGCTGACGATGTCGCCCACCGCACCGCTCCCCGCCGCGTGTCTTTCGCGCGGATCCACGAGCCGCTCGAGGTGCCCGACCTGCTCGGGCTGCAGACCGACAGCTTCGACTGGTTGCTCGGCAACGAGCGCTGGCAGGCCCGTGCCGCCCGCGCGACGGAGGAGGGGCGCAACGACGTCCCGGTGACGGCGGGGCTGGAGGAGATCTTCGAGGAGATCTCCCCGATCGAGGACTTCGGCAACACCATGTCGCTGTCGTTCCGCGACCACCGCTTCGAGGAGCCGAAGTACAGCGCGGAGGAGTGCAAGGAGAAGGACTTCACCTACTCCCAGCCGCTGTTCGTCACCGCCGAGTTCGTCAACTACACCACCGGTGAGATCAAGTCCCAGACGGTGTTCATGGGCGACTTCCCGATCATGACCGACCGGGGCACGTTCATCATCAACGGCACCGAGCGCGTCGTGGTCTCCCAGCTGGTGCGTTCTCCCGGCGTGTACTTCGAGCGCACGGCCGACAAGACGTCCGACAAGGACGTGCTGACCGCCCGGGTGATTCCCAGCCGTGGCGCGTGGCTGGAGTTCGAGATCGACAAGCGCGACAACGTCGGCGTGCGCGTGGACCGCAAGCGCAAGCAGAACGTCACCGTCATGCTCAAGGCCCTCGGCATGGACGAGGCGTCGATCCGCGAGGAGTTCGCCCAGTTCCCGGCGCTGCTGGACACCCTGGAGAAGGACAACGTCCACACCCAGGACGAGGCGCTGCTGGACCTGTACCGCAAGATCCGCCCCGGTGAGCCGCCGACGGTCGAGGCTGGGCGCGCGCTGCTGGACAACTTCTACTTCAACGGCAAGCGCTACGACCTGGCGAAGGTCGGCCGGTACAAGATCAACAAGAAGCTGGGCCGTGACGCCCCGCTGACCGACTCGGTGCTGGTGCTGGAAGACATCGTCGCGACGGTCAAGTACCTGTGCGCCCTGCACGCCGAGGTCGGCCTGACCGGCATGCGCGACGGTGAGCCGGTCGACGTGCGCGTCGAGACCGACGACATCGACCACTTCGGCAACCGTCGCATCCGCGCGGTGGGAGAGCTGATCCAGAACCAGGTGCGCACCGGGCTGTCCCGCATGGAGCGTGTGGTCCGCGACCGCATGACCACCCAGGACGTCGAGGCGATCACGCCGCAGACGCTCATCAACATCCGTCCCGTGGTGGCGAGCATCAAGGAGTTCTTCGGGACCTCCCAGCTCAGCCAGTTCATGGACCAGAACAACCCGCTGGCCGGGCTCACGCACAAGCGGCGTCTCTCGGCCCTGGGCCCGGGTGGTCTGTCTCGCGACCGTGCCGGCATGGAGGTCCGTGACGTCCACCCGTCGCACTACGGCCGCATGTGCCCGATCGAGACCCCTGAGGGCCCGAACATCGGCCTCATCGGCTCGTTGGCGACGTACGGGCGCATCAACCCGTTCGGCTTCGTCGAGACCCCGTACCGCAAGGTGGTGGACGGCAAGGTCAGTGACGAGGTGGACTACCTGACCGCCGACGACGAGGACCAGCACGTCATCGCCCAGGCGAACGCCGCGCTCAAGGCTGACGGGTCGTTCGTGGACGACCGTGTGCTGGTGCGCACCCGCGGTGGTGAGCCCGACCTGGTCTCCGGCGACGTCGTGGACTACATGGACGTCTCCCCGCGCCAGATGGTGTCGGTCGCGACAGCCCTGATCCCGTTCCTGGAGCACGACGACGCCAACCGTGCGCTCATGGGCGCGAACATGCAGCGCCAGGCGGTGCCGCTGGTGCGGTCGGAGACCCCGCTGGTCGGCACCGGCATGGAGTGGCGTGCCGCGGTCGACGCCGGTGACGCGGTGGTGGCGAAGAAGCCGGGCGTGGTCACCGAGGTCTCCGCTGATCTGGTGGTGGTCGCGAACGACGACGGCACCTACACGAACTACTCGATCGCGAAGTTCCGTCGTTCGAACCAGGGCACCAGCTACAACCAGCGTGTGCTGGTCTCGGGCGGGGAGCGGGTCGAGACCGGCTCGGTGCTGGCCGACGGCCCGGCGACCGCTGACGGCGAGCTGGCTCTGGGTCGCAACCTGCTGGTCGCGTTCATGTCCTGGGAAGGGCACAACTACGAGGACGCGATCATCCTCTCCCAGAGGCTGGTCTCCGAAGACGTGCTCTCCTCGATCCACATCGAGGAGCACGAGGTCGACGCCCGCGACACCAAGCTGGGCCCGGAGGAGATCACCCGGGACATCCCCAACGTCTCCGAAGAGGTGCTGGCGGACCTGGACGAGCGCGGCATCGTGCGGATCGGGGCGGAGGTCGCCGCGGGCGACGTCCTGGTCGGCAAGGTCACACCGAAGGGCGAGACCGAGCTGACTCCCGAGGAGCGCCTGCTGCGGGCGATCTTCGGAGAGAAGGCCCGGGAGGTCCGCGACACCTCGCTGAAGGTGCCGCACGGGGAGTCCGGCACGATCATCGGCGTGCGGGAGTTCAACCGCGACGAGGGTGACGAGCTGCCGGCCGGTGTGAACCAGCTGGTGCGCGTGTACATCGCTCAGCGCCGCAAGATCACCCAGGGCGACAAGCTCGCCGGACGTCACGGCAACAAGGGCGTCATCTCCGTGGTGCTGCCCGAGGAGGACATGCCCTTCCTGCCTGACGGCACCCCGGTCGACATCATCCTCAACCCGATGGGTGTGCCGGGCCGTATGAACGTCGGCCAGGTGCTCGAGGTGCACCTGGGCTGGGTCGCCAAGCAAGGCTGGGACCTGGACCTCGACACCGGCGACCAGGTGTGGAAGGACGGGGTGCCCGCCACGGCGGTCACCTCCGAGGCCGGTACACCCGTGGCCACCCCGGTGTTCGACGGCGTCCCGGAGGAGACCCTCAACGGTCTGCTGCGCTCCACGCTGCCGAACCGGGACGGTGACCGCATGGTCGGCACCGACGGGAAGGTGCAGCTGTTCGACGGGCGTTCCGGTGAGCCGTTCCCGGAGCCGGTGTCGGTCGGCTACATGTACATCCTCAAGCTGCACCACCTGGTGGACGACAAGATCCACGCCCGCTCGACGGGTCCGTACTCGATGATCACCCAGCAGCCGCTCGGTGGTAAGGCGCAGTTCGGCGGTCAGCGCTTCGGTGAGATGGAGGTGTGGGCGCTCGAGGCCTATGGCGCGGCGCACACGCTGCAAGAGCTGCTCACCATCAAGTCCGACGACGTGCCGGGCCGGGTCAAGGTCTACGAGGCGATCGTCAAGGGCGAGAACATCCCCGACTCGGGCATCCCGGAGTCGTTCAAGGTGCTGCTCAAGGAGATGCAGTCGCTCTGCCTGAACGTCGAGGTGCTGTCGGCCGACGGCCAGACCATCGACATGAAGGACTCCGACGACGAGGTCTACCGCGCCGCGGAAGAGCTCGGCATCGACCTGTCCCGGCGTCCCAACGCCTCCAGCATCGACGAGATCTGATCCGAGCCCCGGCGCCCTGAGCGCCGGGAGCCCGCACCATCAGCGAAGTTTTCGCCGGGACCACCCGGCAGACGACAGGGAAGTGGGAAGTCTTGCTCGACGTCAACGCTTTCGACCAGATTCGCATCGGCCTGGCCACGGCCGACGACATCCGCGCCTGGTCGCACGGCGAGGTGAAGAAGCCCGAGACCATCAACTACCGGACGCTCAAGCCGGAGAAGGACGGTCTGTTCTGCGAGAAGATCTTCGGTCCCACCAGGGACTGGGAGTGCTACTGCGGCAAGTACAAGAGGGTGCGCTTCAAGGGCATCGTCTGCGAGCGCTGCGGGGTGGAGGTCACCCGCTCGAAGGTGCGCCGTGAGCGCATGGGTCACATCGAGCTCGCGACCCCGGTGACGCACATCTGGTTCTTCAAGGGCGTGCCCTCGAGGCTCGGGTACCTGCTGGACCTGGCCCCGAAGGACCTGGAGAAGGTCATCTACTTCGCGGCCTACATGATCACGTGGGTCGACGAGGACGGCCGCACCGAGGATCTGCCGAACCTCCAGGCCGAGATCGACGTGGAGCGCAAGGAGATCGAGAACCGGCGCGACAACGACATCAACACCCGTGCGCTGAAGCTCGAGACCGACCTGGCCGAGCTCGAGGCCGAGGGCGCCAAGGCGGACGCGCGCCGCAAGGTGCGTGACTCCGCCGAGCGGGAGATGGCCCAGCTGCGCAAGCGCGCCGATGCCGAGCTCGAGCGGCTCGACCAGGTCTGGGACAGGTTCAAGAACCTCAAGGTCTCCGACCTGGAGGGTGACGAGACGCTGTACCGGGCCATGCAGGACCGCTACGGCAACTACTTCTCCGGCTCGATGGGCGCCTCGGCGATCCAGAAGCGCCTGCAGTCGTTCGACCTGGACGCCGAGGCGGCGTCGCTGCGCGAGACCATCCGCACCGGCAAGGGCCAGCGCAAGACCAGGGCGCTGAAGCGTCTCAAGGTCGTCAACGCCTTCCTCACCACGAACAACTCGCCCACGGGCATGGTGCTCGACGCGGTGCCGGTGATCCCTCCAGACCTGCGCCCCATGGTCCAGCTCGACGGTGGCCGCTTCGCGACCTCCGACCTGAACGACCTGTACCGGCGCGTCATCAACCGCAACAACCGGCTCAAGCGTCTGCTGGACCTGGGCGCGCCGGAGATGATCGTCAACAACGAGAAGCGGATGCTCCAAGAGGCCGTGGACTCGCTGTTCGACAACGGCCGTCGTGGCCGTCCGGTCACCGGCCCGGGCAACCGTCCGCTGAAGTCGATCTCCGACATGCTCAAGGGCAAGCAGGGGCGGTTCCGCCAGAACCTGCTCGGCAAGCGCGTGGACTACTCAGGCCGTTCGGTGATCGTCGTCGGCCCCCAGCTCAAGCTGCACCAGTGCGGCCTGCCCAAGCAGATGGCGCTGGAGCTGTTCAAGCCGTTCGTCATGAAGCGGCTGGTGGACCTGGGCCACGCCCAGAACATCAAGTCGGCCAAGCGCATGGTCGAGCGTGCTCGCCCGGTGGTGTGGGACGTGCTGGAAGAGGTCATCACCGAGCACCCGGTGCTGCTCAACCGTGCGCCCACGCTGCACCGCCTGGGCATCCAGGCGTTCGAGCCGCAGCTGGTCGAGGGCAAGGCCATCCACCTGCACCCGCTGGTGTGCGCGGCGTTCAACGCCGACTTCGACGGCGACCAGATGGCGGTGCACCTGCCGCTGAGCGCCGAGGCCCAGGCCGAGGCCCGCATCCTGATGCTGTCGAGCAACAACATCCTCAAGCCGTCGGACGGTCGCCCGGTGACCATGCCTTCTCAGGACATGATCATCGGCCTGTACCACCTGACCTCTCACCTGGAGAGCACGACGGGGGAGGGCCGGGCGTTCAGCTCGGTGGCCGAGGCGATCATGGCCTACGACGCGGGCGAGCTGGACCTGGCCGCCATGGTCAAGATCCGCATGGACGACCTCGTCCTCGCCGAGGAGGACCAGCCCGAGGGCTGGGAGCCGGGCATGCCTCTGCTGTTCGAGACCACGCTGGGCCGGGCCCTGTTCAACGAGCTGCTGCCGGTGGACTACCCGTACGAGAACGGCGTGGTCGACAAGAAGCGCCTCTCGGTGATCGTCAACGACCTCGCCGAGCGGTACGCCAAGGTCGAGGTCGCGGCATCCCTGGACGCGCTGATGGACGCCGGTTTCCACTGGGCCACCCGGTCCGGGGTCACCATCGCCATCTCTGACGTGGCCACCCCGGACGCCAAGCCGGCGATCCTGGAGGAGCACGAGGCGATGGCCGCCAAGGTGCAGGGCCAGTACGACAAGGGCCTCATCACCGACGAGGAGCGCCGTCAGGACCTCATCGAGATCTGGACCAGGGCGACCGAGGCCGTGGCCAAGGAGATGCAGGACAGCTTCCCCGAGCGCAACACCGTGCTGCAGATGGTCGGCTCGGGTGCTCGAGGCAACTGGATGCAGATCCGGCAGATCGCCGGGATGCGTGGTCTGGTGGCCAACCCGAAGGGCGAGATCATGCCTCGCCCGATCAAGTCGAACTACCGCGAGGGCCTGTCGGTCCTGGAGTACTTCATCGCCACGCACGGTGCCCGCAAGGGTCTGGCCGACACCGCGCTGCGCACCGCCGACTCCGGGTACCTGACCCGGCGTCTGGTGGACGTGTCGCAGGACGTGATCGTGCGCGAGGAGGACTGCGCGACCGAGCGTGGCCTGACCATGCCGATCGCCCAGCCGGACTCCGCCGGTGTGCTGCGGCGTGACGACAAGGTGCCCACCAGCGTGTTCTCCCGCACGCTGGCCGAGGACGTGTCCATCGACGGCGAGGTCATCGGCCGTGCCGGGGACGACGTGGGTGACGTGCTGCTGGACCGGCTCATCGAGTCTGGCGTCACCGACCTCAAGGTGCGCTCGGTGCTGACCTGCGAGTCGCGCGTGGGCACGTGCGCGAAGTGCTACGGGCGCTCGCTGGCCACGGGCAAGCTGGTCGACATCGGTGAGGCTGTCGGCATCATCGCCGCCCAGTCCATCGGTGAGCCTGGCACCCAGCTGACGATGCGTACCTTCCACACCGGTGGTGTGGCCTCCGCCGAGGACATCACCCAGGGTCTGCCGCGCGTCCAGGAGCTCTTCGAGGCCCGCACCCCCAAGGGTGAGGCGCCGATCGCGGAGTTCTCCGGCCGGGTGGCCATCGAGGAGCTCGACCGCTCCCGGCGCATCGTGCTCACCCCCGACGACGGGTCGGAGGAGATCGCCTACCCGATCACCAAGCGTTCGCGCCTGCTGGTCGAGGACGGCCAGCACGTGACCGTCGGCACCCAGCTGGTGCAGGGTGCGGTGGACCCGAAGAAGGTGCTGCGCATCCTCGGCCCCCGCGCCACCCAGAAGCACCTGGTGGACGAGGTCCAGGAGGTCTACCGCTCCCAGGGCGTGGACATCCACGACAAGCACATCGAGGTCATCGTCCGCCAGATGCTGCGCCGGGTGACGGTGCTGGACTCTGGCGACACCGACCTGCTGCCGGGCGAGCTGGCCGAGCGTGGCAAGTTCGAGGACGTCAACCGTCGGGCGGTCTCCGAGTCCGGCCAGCCGGCCTCTGGCAGGCCCGAGCTCATGGGGATCACCAAGGCGTCGCTGGCGACCGACTCGTGGCTCTCGGCCGCGTCGTTCCAGGAGACCACCAAGGTGCTCACCGAGGCGGCCATGTCCTCCAGGTCTGACCCGTTGCTGGGGCTGAAGGAGAACGTGATCCTCGGCAAGCTGATCCCTGCCGGGACGGGCCTGCAGCGCTACCGCGACGTGGAGGTGGAGCCCACGGAGGAGGCGAAGGCCGAGCTGTACCCGACCTTCGGCTACGACGAGATCGACTTCCCGACCCTCGGTCTGGGCACGGGCGAGGCGATCCCGCTGGACGACATCGACTTCGGCGACTTCCGCTGAGATCGACCACGACGGGCCCGGTCCCAGGGTTTTCGCCCTGGGACCGGGCCCGTCCGTCTCTCGGTCCGCTTTGACGCTGTTCGGGTCGGCGGGTAGGGTGACGTTCCGTGCCCGCGTCGTCGGGCCCTTGTGCGTGCATGCGTCTGAGGTCTTCTGCCAGGTCCACGGCCTGGGAGGGCGCCGGGGCGGCACCGGGTGGTGGAACCCACCTCATGTCATCGGACGGGATCCGCTCCCGCCCTGTGCCATGGGGTGCGGAGAGCCTCCAGGGCGCAGGGGTCGCAGAAAGGCGGGACGACAGACCCGCGGGGTAGCCGAGCGACACGGCGATCCGCACCCCTGCCGGCCGTCCTAGGTGACGGGTGCCGGTCGACGAGAAGCGGTAGACGAAAGACGGAGAACACGTAGTGCCTACGATCCAGCAGCTGGTCCGCAAGGGCCGCAAGGCGAAGTCGAACAAGTCGAAGACGCCTGCCCTCAAGGGCTCTCCCCAGCGTCGTGGTGTGTGCACCCGGGTGTACACCACCACCCCCAAGAAGCCGAACTCGGCGCTGCGCAAGGTCGCGCGCGTGCGGCTCTCCTCGGGCGTGGAGGTCACCGCCTACATCCCCGGTGTCGGCCACAACCTCCAGGAGCACTCGATCGTGCTCGTGCGCGGCGGGCGTGTGAAGGACCTGCCCGGTGTGCGCTACAAGATCGTCCGTGGCGCGCTGGACACCCAGGGCGTGAAGAACCGTCAGCAGGCGCGTAGCCGCTACGGCGCGAAGAAGGGCTGACGCAGATGCCTCGCAAGGGTCCGGCTCCTCGCCGCGTGCTGATCTCCGACCCCGTGTACGGGTCCCCGGTGGTCACCCAGCTCATCAACAAGATCCTCCTGGACGGCAAGAAGACCGTCGCGGAGTCGATCGTCTACGGCGCCATGGAGGGGGTGCGCGAGAAGACCGGCTCCGACCCGGTGACGGTGCTCAAGCGCGCCCTGGACAACGTGCGTCCTTCCATCGAGGTCAAGTCCCGCCGTGTCGGTGGCGCGACCTACCAGGTGCCCGTCGAGGTGCGTCCCGTCCGGGCCACCACGCTCGCCCTGCGCTGGCTGACCGACTTCTCCCGCCAGCGTCGGGAGAAGACGATGACCGAGCGTCTGATGAACGAGATCCTCGACGCTGCCAACGGTCTGGGTGCCGCGGTGAAGCGCCGTGAGGACATGCACAAGATGGCCGAGTCCAACCGGGCCTTCGCGCACTACCGCTGGTGACCTGACGCGGTCCGCGACCGCGGGCCGCACCCTCACATTCGAGCCGACCGACAAGGGGCGGAACACGTGGCACTGGACGTGCTCACGGACCTGACCAAGGTCCGCAACATCGGCATCATGGCCCACATCGATGCTGGTAAGACGACGACCACCGAGCGGATCCTCTTCTACACCGGGGTCAACTACAAGGTCGGGGAGACGCACGACGGCTCCGCGACCATGGACTGGATGGCCCAGGAGCAAGAGCGCGGCATCACGATCACGTCGGCCGCGACGACGGCGTTCTGGAAAGACCACCAGATCAACATCATCGACACCCCTGGGCACGTCGACTTCACCGTCGAGGTGGAGCGCAGCCTGCGCGTGCTCGACGGTGCCGTCGCTGTCTTCGACGGGAAGGAGGGGGTCGAGCCGCAGTCCGAGACGGTGTGGCGCCAGGCCGACAAGTACGACGTGCCGCGCATCTGCTTCGTCAACAAGATGGACAAGCTCGGTGCCGACTTCTTCTTCACCGTGCGCACCATCAAGGAGCGTCTGAAGGCCCGGCCGCTGGTGCTGCAGGTGCCGATCGGGGCGGAGGCCGACTTCGTCGGCGTCGTCGACCTGATCGAGAACCGGGCCCTGGTCTGGCGCGGCGAGACCGCCATGGGTGAGAAGTACCAGGTCGAGGAGATCCCGGCCGACCTCGCCGAGACGGTCGAGCAGTACCGGGCCGAGCTGGTCGAGGCTGTCGCCGAGACCGACGAGGCTCTGCTGGAGAAGTACCTGGGTGGGGAGGAGCTCACGGTCGCCGAGATCAAGGCCGGCGTCCGCAAGCTCGTCATCGCCTCCGAGGCGTACCCGGTGCTGTGCGGGTCGGCGTTCAAGAACAAGGGCGTCCAGCCCATGCTCGACGCGGTGGTGGACTACCTGCCCTCGCCGCTGGACGTGCCGGCCGTGCACGGTCACGACGTCAAGGACGAGTCCGTCGCGATGGAGCGTCCCGCCGACGCGGCCGCCCCGTTCGCGGCGCTGGCCTTCAAGGTGGCGGTGCACCCGTTCTTCGGCAAGCTCACCTACGTGCGGGTCTACTCCGGCAAGGCGACCACCGGCACCCAGGTGATGAACTCGACCAAGGGCAAGAAGGAGCGCATCGGGAAGCTCTTCCAGATGCACGCCAACAAGGAGAACCCTGTCGACGAGGCCCAGGCCGGGCACATCTACGCGTTCATCGGCCTGAAGGACGTCACGACCGGTGACACCCTGTGCGCCATGGACGCCCCGGTGATCCTGGAGTCCATGAGCTTCCCCGAGCCCGTCATCGACGTGGCGATCGAGCCGAAGACCAAGGGTGACCAGGAGAAGCTCTCGACCGCGATCCAGAAGCTCGCCGAGGAGGACCCGACCTTCCGGGTCCGGCTCGACGAGGAGACAGGCCAGACCGTCATCGGCGGGATGGGCGAGCTGCACCTGGACATCCTGGTCGACCGGATGCGCCGGGAGTTCAAGGTCGAGGCGAACGTCGGCAAGCCGCAGGTCGCCTACCGCGAGACGATCCGTCGCGCGGTGGAGAAGATCGACTACACCCACAAGAAGCAGACCGGTGGCTCTGGGCAGTACGCGAAGGTCCAGATGTCCTTCGAGCCGCTCGACGCGGGTGAAGGCGAGCTGTACCAGTTCGAGAACAAGGTCACCGGTGGCCGCATCCCGCGCGAGTACATCCCGAGCGTGGACGCTGGCATCCAGTCGGCCATGCAGCTCGGTGTCCTGGCCGGGTTCCCGCTGGTCGGCATCAAGGCGACGCTCCTGGACGGGGCGTCCCACGACGTCGACTCCTCGGAGATGGCGTTCAAGATCGCCGGCTCGATGATCCTCAAGGAAGCGGTCCGCAAGGCTGACCCGGCTCTGCTGGAGCCGATCATGGCGGTCGAGGTCCGCACCCCTGAGGACTACATGGGCGACGTCATCGGCGACCTCAACTCCCGGCGCGGCATGATCCAGTCCATGGAGGACGCGACCGGGGTCAAGGTGATCCGGGCGCTCGTGCCGCTGTCCGAGATGTTCGGGTACGTGGGGGACCTGCGTTCCAAGACGCAGGGCCGCGCCGTGTACTCGATGCAGTTCGACAGCTACGCGGAGGTCCCGCGCAACGTGGCTGACGAGATCATCAAGAAGACCCGGGGCGAGTGACTCGCACCCGCAAGCTCACCAAGAGCAAGATCGACCCGTAGGATCGTCCGGGGGCAGGGACCACCAGGTCTCCGCTGCCGGGCACAGACTCCCCGAGTCCTGAGGAGGACACGCAAGTGGGCAAGGCGAAGTTCGAGCGGAGCAAACCGCACGTCAACATCGGCACGATCGGCCACGTCGACCACGGTAAGACGACGCTGACCGCCGCCATCACCAAGGTGCTGCACGACAAGTACCCCGACCTGAACCCCTTCACGCCGTTCGACGAGATCGACAAGGCGCCGGAGGAGAAGCAGCGCGGCATCACGATCAACATCTCGCACGTCGAGTACCAGACGGACAAGCGCCACTACGCGCACGTCGACGCCCCTGGTCACGCCGACTACATCAAGAACATGATCACCGGTGCCGCCCAGATGGACGGCGCGATCCTGGTGGTCGCGGCGACCGACGGCCCGATGGCCCAGACCCACGAGCACATCCTGCTCGCCCGTCAGGTCGGCGTGCCGTACCTGCTGGTGGCGCTGAACAAGTCGGACGCCGTCGAGGACGAGGAGCTCCTGGAGCTCGTCGAGATGGAGGTCCGCGAGGCCCTCAGCAAGCAGGGCTTCCCCGGCGACGACGCCCCGGTGATCCGGGTGTCGGCGCTCAAGGCCCTCGAGGGTGACCCGAAGTGGGCCGCCTCGGTGCTCGAGCTGATGGACGCGGTGGACGAGAACGTCCCGGAGCCGGTGCGCGACGTCGACAAGCCGTTCCTCATGCCGATCGAGGACGTGAACACGATCACCGGTCGTGGCACCGTCATCACCGGCCGTGTCGAGCGTGGCCGTCTCCAGGCGAACGAGGAGGTCGAGATCGTCGGCATCCGCGAGAAGTCGATCAAGACGACCGTCACCAGCATGGAGATGTTCCGCAAGACCCTCGACTACGTCGAGGCTGGCGAGAACGTCGGTCTGCTGCTGCGCGGCACCAAGCGTGACGAGGTGGAGCGCGGCCAGGTCGTCGTGAAGCCCGGCTCGATCACCCCGCACACGGAGTTCGAGGGCCAGGTCTACATCCTCACCAAGGAGGAGGGTGGCCGGCACAACCCGTTCTACTCGAACTACCGGCCGCAGTTCTACTTCCGGACCACGGACGTCACCGGCGTCATCACGCTGCCCGAGGGCACCGAGATGGTCATGCCTGGCGACAACACCGAGATCCACGTGAACCTCATCCAGCCCATCGCCATGGAGGAGGGCCTCGGTTTCGCCATCCGTGAGGGTGGCCGCACCGTCGGCTCGGGCCGGGTCACCAAGATCCTCAAGTGATCCTGCTGCCTGCCTAGGCACGCTCACGAAGGGCCGGACGCCACGATGGCGTCCGGCCCTTCGTCGTCGCCGGCGAGGCGAGCACCCGGACAGGGTGTCGCACACTCGCACCGTGTCGTGTACTCTGTACACATGGTGAGCGCGGGGAGGCACCCGAAGAACGCGATCAACGCCGCGCTGACCAGCCTCTCGGACGACTTCGAGGTCGAGGAGGTCCACAAGGGTCACCGCTGGGGTCTGGTCCGGTGCGCGGTCTGCGGCGAGACGGCCCCGGTCTGGTCCACCCCGAGGGTGCCCGAGCACAACGCACGGCTGATCGAACGGTTCGTCGATCGGCACCGACGGCAGCACGCGACGGAAGGGGAATAGGGAGATGCTCAACGAGTTCACGGTCTACCTGGACCGTCAGCCCACCGACGACGAGCTCGACCTGCTGTACGAGGCCGGGTTCGACGACTCGATGCCCACGACCGGTGGTGGTCGTGGTCTGATCCAGGTGGCCCGCGAGGCGGACACTCTCGCCGAGGCGATCGTCTCGGTCGTCGCCGACGCCGAGCGCGCCGGGTTCCGCGTCGTGGCCATCGAGGACGAAGACCTGGTGTCGCTGCGCACCGTCGCCGAGCGCGTCGGTCGTTCCTACGAGTCCGTGCGCAAGCTCGCTACCGGCCAACGCGGCCCCGGCGGGTTCCCCCCGCCTGCCGCCGGAGACGGGTGGTCGCTGGTGTCCTGGACCGCCGCCGCCGCCTGGTTTGGCGAGCACTACGGCCTCGAGGTGTCCACCAGCGACCGCGATCGTGTCCTGGCCGCCGCCGACCACCTGCTGCGCGCCCGTGCTCTAGGGATCGACCTCCACCCGTTGGCACCGCTGGCCGCATGACGTAGAGCCCTAGCGGGCCTCACAACACCACGAGCCGGTCACGGTCGAGCAGGAGGGACGCCAGCGGCCATGACGCTCAGGCCCTACCGGCCTGCCTCCCGGGTCGCCAGCACTGGCGGGGCGAACCTGCCGCCGGACGCTGAGTGTCGCGACAACCAGGACAGTTGCTGCTGCGAATCACGACCGATGGGACTGGTCCCCAGAGGATCCGGGCACCGGTAATGCTGGAACGGATGCTCGCCGTGCGTTAGCCTGGCGTTCAGGCTCTGACTCCTGCAGCAGCCTGCATGACCCGTTAGGCTGTGCCCAGAGGCAGCGTTCGACGCGCTGACCAGCACTGTTGATCACGGTGCCCGACGTGTCGAGCTGTCGAGAAGGACTGTTTCACCGAAGTTCGCCGGACGTCCCTGACCGTGAGGTGTCTGAGAGGCCGCCGATATGCGCCGTGCAGTGCGACTCGTGCCCGTCCTCCTCTTCCTGCTGCTGGCTACCGTCCTGACGTCGCAGAGTTCGTCGGCTGAGCCCGGTGACACCGCCCAGACCGAGGCCCCGGAAACTTCCGACAGCCTGCTGGCGCTGGCTCTCTCCCCGGAAACCTCTAACAGCGCAGACGACACCGTGACCCTGCCGTGGCCTGTCAGCGCGGCCTTCCTCCCGGCGGAGCTGTCGTGGTTCTCGGGGGGAGGGTCGGATCGGTATTTCTCTCCTGGTCTCGGGCAGAACGAGTCGTTCTCGTTCCGGTACAACTTGTCGCAGCCGGCGAACGTCACCTCGGTGGTGGTGGATGCTGAGGGGCGGACGGTGCGGGTGCTGGAGCAGGGGGTCGCGCGCTCGGCGGGCAATGGAGCCTCGCCGTGGGTGAACTGGGACGGCAAGGACGACCAGGGGCGGGTCGTTCCTGATGGTGTGTATGTGGTGCGGGTGGTGGGGGAGGGCCAGGTCGGGCCGACGAACGAGATCACGGTGCGCGCGGGTGTGGACACCCGGATCCCTGGGGCGCTGACCGCGCCCGCGCCAGGGGACGTGGTGTCGGGGTCGTCGCCGGTGCGTTGGGTGTTCACCCCGACCGAGGGGTTCACGCTGTCGTCGGTGAC
>Ga0123356_10001143_pt1 | contig 29318 bp, 21 predicted proteins | sample TergutEmb28metaG_2_FD_92546 | JGI IMG/M metagenome (GOLD analysis project Ga0123356, IMG submission 92546) | Embiratermes neotenicus P3 segment gut microbial communities from Petit-Saut dam, French Guiana - Emb289 P3 | ecosystem: Host-associated > Arthropoda: Insects > Digestive system > Gut ...
CGACCGGGCCAGGTCCACAGCCCGACGGCGGAACTCCGGCGGCTTGGCAGCAGGCATCCAGGACTCCTCTCCGAGACGATCATCGCCTCAGACCAGGTGTCCGGAGAAACGGGTCAGGCTCCGGGCGTCTTCTTCTTGGGAGACGTCCCGGGGGTCGATGTGGCGGGCGTCGATGTTCATCTCGTGGGCTCTTCTGGTCGATGGTCTGAGGTGAGAGCGGATCGTCAGTGTCGGGGACCACCGAGCCTCGGGTGCCAGCAGCGGCTGAGGCTCGACCCCACGCTTCAGCGTGCCATCGCCTGCTGTCTCAGAGCTGGGGGCATCTTCTCGATGGCGTAGCGCAGGGAGGTGCGCGGCATCGTGTCCTTGTGCCGCATCACGTAGTCGAAGACCGCCTGCTGGTCGTGGTCGGCCGCGGCCTTGAGCATCCAGCCGTAGCCCTTGCGCACGAGGTCGTCGGTGTCGGTGAGGAGGGCGTCTGCGACACGGAAGACCAACGGGTGGAACAGGCCCTTGCGTGCCGGGACGATCAGGCTGACAGCCGACGCCCGTCTCGCCCAGCGATTGGTCGAGGTGGTCCAACCCAGCAGCCGTTCAGCCAGCTCGGGAAAATCTATCAGCAGGTTGCCCACCGTGTGGTTGCACAGCGTGTCGCAGGTCGCCCAGCTGGTGACGTAACCGTGCACCCAGCCTTCGAAGACCTCGAAGTCCGCCGGCTCGTAGCGACTGCGCTGAGACTCCGAGAAGATGCACGCGACAAGAGCCTCTTCCAGATAGCCAGACTCCCAGAGGCCCTGGCACAGCCCATAGACCTCGCCCTTGCTCAGACCGGCATCCTTGATCTCTTCGAGGTACCGCCTCCCGATGGCGTTGACCACCGGGATCCTCACCCCGTGCGACAAGATCTCTTCTTTGAAGTATCGCTTTCCCGACTCCTTCACCGCAGGATCGAAAGACCCGATCAGGTCAGCGCGGACACGCTGGACGACCTCACGCGACAAGACAGCACCTCCTCAATACCTCGTGGACCATCATGGCCCGTCTGGGCATCAGCGCCGGAGGGCCGCGCCGACCAGAGGCCAGCACCACCGCTTGACAGCCCGCCCGTGAGGGCGCAGCAGAGGGTCTGTGAACCGTCCTCGAACACCGCTACCACGGCGTCGACGGCAGCCGGTGCTCAGGGGAGCTTTTCCTGTCTGGACGTCGCCCTCGTGCGGTCGAGGTCCTGCTCAGCCGGTCGAGGTCTGGCTCTTCCGGACGGTGCTCCGGGCGAGTGCCCCGGCGGCGATCAGGAGGAGCGCCAGCAGGGTGAGCGGCGCACAGTCTCCGCCGGTGCTGGCCAGGACCTGAGAGCGGAAGTCGAAGAGGTTGTCGACCGTGACGGAGGCCGCGGCGCCGGGCTGGACCGTCACGACCGCTCTTGTCGGGTCGGTGGGGTCGGCGGGGGTGAAGGTCACGGTGCTCGCCCCGCCGGAGTCCGTCTCGGTGACCGCGCACCGGGCGCCCACCGGCAGGTTCTCGTACCTGACACCGGTGGTGGTCGTCAGGGCGCGATCAGCGCCGCCGGGGATGGTGACGGGCCCTCCCCGCCACTGGCAGGCGAGGAGCACGACGAACGTCTGGCCGGCGTGGCCGCTCGCCTCGGGGCCTGAGACGGTCTTCGTCACCGTGATCGCGCCGAGGTCGAAGGTGTTCGTCACGACGAGCTCGAGCTGTTCGTCCTGCACGATCGTGATCTCACCGACCGGGTTGCCGTCGCTGTCGGTGATCGTCGTGCTCGTCGCACCGCCGGTGCCGGTCTCGGTCAGGGTGCAGCGCAGGCCGTGCAGCAGCGGGTCGTACGAGGCGGTGAAGGCGTTGAGGGTCGAGAGCCGGCGCGTGGCACCACCGGGGATGGCGACCGCTGCGCCCTGCTCGGTGCGGCACTCCAAGGTGACCTCGAACGGACCGGCACCCCACATCTGCGCCCCCTGACCGTCCATGACCTTGCGCACCGTCAGAGAACCCGCCTCGAAGGTGTTCGTGGCGGTGACCGTGACGGTCTCCCCGCTGGCGATCTGGACCCCTGTGTCGGGGTCGATCACCGTGCTGGTCGCGGCACCGTCGTCGGTCTCCGCCACCGTGCAGACCGCGCCGGCGGCGATGTCGTCGATCGTCGTCGAGAGCGGGTTGCCGCCGCCGAGCGTCACGTCACCGTCCCAGACGGGCACCTCCCCCTCGCCGGTGTCGAGGACGCACTGGACGTGGAGGACGAAGGGGCCGACGCCGAAGACAGCCGCTGGTCCGTCGACGATCTTCTGCAGCTCGAGCGAGCCGACGCCGAACCTGTTCACGCCCATGACCGAGATGGCATAGGTCTGCTCGATGTCGACCGTCACGGTGTCGCCGTCCACCGGGGGCTGCAAGCGGCCGCCCTCGTTGACGACCATCTGGACGCTCTGCGCGCCGAGGGAGTCTGTCTCGGTCACGGTGCACTGCGTACCGGTGGGAAGGCCGCTCAGCGCCCAGACGTTCCCTGGCCACAGGTCAGCGACCATCGGGTTGTCGACGTCGTACCCGTCAGCCCAGATCGGCTGCGGGCCGAGGTCGGGGACGTCCCCAGGCTCGTCGTAGAGACACTCGACGGTGAACGTGAACGGACCGTACCCGACAGGGTCGCCCTCCGCGTCCACCGCCGAGGAGATGACCCTCTTGAGGATGACCAGGTCGGCGATGCCGAAGATGTTGCTCACCGTGACCAGCCCGATCGTGTCCTCAGGCCCGCCAACGACCGCCGTGTCGATGAACTGGCTGGTCTGGCCCTGGGGCTCCTCGGTCGCCGTGCACTCGGCACCCCACGGGAGCCCGTCGATCTGCGTCGGGTCCGCACCCGGCACCAAGGTCACCTCGGGCAGGTTCTGCAACGGGACGTTCGGGGTGCTCGGGTTCTGGTCGTCGTCGTAGGTGCACACCAGCTGCACCCGGAACGAGCCCGGGGCGTGCGCGGCGGCCTCGCCAGAGACGAGCTTCTGGAGCTGGATCGGCCCGGTCGGATAGCTGATGCCGACCCGACGGCCCTCCGTCGCCGGGACCAGCTGGGCATCGTCGGAAAACCCGCTGGTCGCGACCGTGTTCCAGGCGATCGGGAAGCTCGAGTCGATGATCTGGCTGGGGGTCGTGCGGGTCTGGAGCTGGATGGTCAGGTCCTCGGCCGGGTCGAACAGCGCCCCCGGCTGGAAGGTCACGACGAGCTTGAGGCTGCGCACGGCCGAGAGGTCCGGCGTGGTGGCCAGCGGGGTCCAGGACACCGGTGCGCAGGTGTTCAGGTCAGAGCCGACCGCGCACGTCGTGAACGACGTCGACGTGAAGGTCTCGAGCGTCGCCCCGGCCGGTGCGCCGAGCAGCTGGGGGGCGCCCACGAACGTCGGCTCCCACTGGCTGCCGCGCGCCGTCGTCACGACCACGCCCGTGTCACCAGGTATGGGCAGGCTGTCGATCGAGGTGAGGGTGCTCAGCGGCAGGGTGCCGGCGTTGGTGACCGTGAACTCCCAGGTCTCCGTGGCGCCGGGGAGAGTCACCGGGATGCACGGAGATCGGTAGAAGCCGTTCGCGTCGGCCTGGCCCGTGCAGTCGAAGCCGGCCGTCGCGCTGAAGACCTCGGGGATACCAGGCTGACCGTGCGGTGCGTCCGCCTTCACACGCTTCACGGTGCTGATCGCCGGAACCGCCAGCGGGGAGACGACCGCGTCGTCCATGCACAGGCTGTGCCCGTCCACCGACACCCCGTAGGTGGGGACGCAACCGATCACGTTGCCGTCACCGTCGACGTCGAACGGTATGTCTCCGATGTCGATCACCGCCCAGTTCTGGACGGCGTCGGCCGGGGTGACACCCGGGCGCAGCATGAGCAGGATGGTGATCGTGTAGGTCTGCCCGGGCTCGAGCACCGAACCCGCCGGCATGCCGAAGAAGATCTCGGTGCCTACCTGGGTGACGGTCACCTGAGCCGGGTCGGTCGGCAGCGGCGTCCCGTGCGGCGGTGTCGGGGCCGCACCGGCCAGCGCGAACGACCACTGCGGCACGGTCGGGTCGGCATCGGGGTCGAAGATCAGCTGGGGGCCGTTCGCGTCGGTGGGCAGCCGGTCGCTGAACACCGGGTCGACCAGGGGCAGCTCACCGGTGTTCGTGAAGCTCAGCGTGAAGGGGATGACCTTGCCCGGCGGGACGTCCCCGTCGGGAGACTTCTCGACAGAGACCGCCACCGACAGGTGCTGGTACACGTAGCTGGCCGAGGCGTCGTCGTCAGCCGTCGCGAAGGGGATGCCCTCGATGGGGCCGTCCACCGACACCGCGTGCGCGGTCGAGGTGTCGACGTAGGTGCCGAGCTCGGTCTCCCCTGGCGGTATCTGCTGGTCTGACCGCGTGCTCTGCACGGCCCCGCCGGAGCGGTACGTCTGGCGCCGCTCGACGAGGAAAGGCACCGTCACGTGGGGGCTGGCCGGGTTCTGCCAACCTCCGGAGACGGTCGAGGTGAACGTGAACCGCACACCCTCCACCGAGCCCGCGGCAGCGGCCAAGAACGCCACCGCGTCGGCGATCGGCATGCTGGAGGCCGGTATCTGGCACGTCCAGGTGCCTCCGACGGTGTTGTTCTCGATGTTGGTCACGGTGAACGAGGCACCCGAGAGGTAGCACGCCTGCACCCGGCCGGTCGGTGGGACGAAGGCCCACGACGGGTCCATACCGACGAAGTCGAAGGCGTTCCAGAACGTCGGGTCGGAGTCTTCCAGCGTCATCGTCTGGGTGCGCACCGTGCCGGTCGGCTGACCGCCGATGGTGACCGTGACCGGGGAGAAGTCGCCCTCCTTCTGAGAGGCGGGCACGATCGACTTGGAGGCGGCCACACCGAACGTCGGCTCTGCCAGGGTGATGTTCGCGGAGGCGTCGGCACAGGCGTAGCGGTCACCCGTTCCCGGTGGGCACGGGCCGGGAGGGTCGACGTCGGCCACGACGCCCTCGGCCCGGTTGAAGACCGGCGAGTCCGCGACCGTGACGAGATCGGTCGTGCCACGCCAGTACGCGCGCAGCTGCACGTCGAACACGATCACGCCCACGGCGTCGGCCATGATGCGCCCGTCGAAGGCCACCTGGACGCCGGTCACGTCGCACGGCATGGTGGTGCTGTTCAGGGCCAGCGCCTGCGCGCGGGTATAGCTCTGCGACGTGCCGTCCGGGCAGAACAGCGTCACGACGGTGCTCGTGGTACCCGCAGGGACCGTGATCGCGGCGATCCCGTACAGCGTGAACGCATCGAAGGCTCCGAGGTCTGCCCCGGTGGCTCCGGGAGCCGGGTCGCTGATGATGAGCTGGTCGACGCGCGCGGGCGTGGTGTTCCGGGTCGTCACGGTGATCCGGCTCGTCGGGTAGACGGCCCCACCACCGGGAGACGCTGGGATCGCGACGGGCCCGCCCGACCAGGTCTTGCTGGTGGTCGTGGTGATCGGTACGTCGATGATGACGACGTCATCGGAGGCCTGCTCCGAGACGGTGCCACCAGCCTCCGGATACCCGGTGACGTCGACGGTGTTGAGGACGTCGCCAGGGTCGGTCAGGTTGTACACCACGTCACCGAGCACCGGCGTACCGTCGGAGCGCCTGACGTCGCGCACCTGCCACACCAGCGTGATCGGGCGTGCGGTGAACGAGCGTGCGACACCGGAGCCGACCAGCGGGGCGTCCAGGTTCCCCACGGACGCCGCGGCACGGTCGGGGCTCTCGACGACGATGATCCGCACCCCGGTCGTCGACGCCTGCTCGGCGGGGCTCAGCAAGATCTGCGGCATCTGGCCGATGCACCCGGCCGGGCACTGGCTGTTCTGGGCGGACACCCAGGCCGTGCCGTTCCACAGCTGGACGTCCTGCACCTGGTCGAACGCGATCAGCGGGTCGGTCGCCGGGGTGATCGCCTGGATGGTCGTGAGGTTGAAGGCGTCGAAGACGCTGTCGACGATGGCCGTACCAGCAGGGTCGGCGATGTCGGTGATCTGGACGCTCGTCAGGTTCGAGTAGCCGCCGGTCGACCACCCCAGGACGGACGGGATGGTGTCGCCCGAGCGGGCGATCACGGTCTTGATGCCGCCTGAGCTCGAGACACCGAACGCCTTGTCGATCATGCCGTTCCCGACGCCAGGCTCGACCGGGACGAGCACGACGTCGTCGCAGCCGGGGGCGGAGATCGCGCCGGCGACGCCGGGGGTGGGGCTCGTCCCGCTCGTCACCGCACAGTTCGACAGCGTGGTCTCGACCTCGGGGTCGCCCAGCAACGGGGTCCCGGGGGTGTAGCGACCGTCAGAGCGCAGCTCGGCGCTGAAGTTGGGCGCGAAGTCGGTGCCGGGCGCGAACCCGGCGGCGTCGCAGACACCGCCGGCGGTGTAGTCGTAGACGAAGCGGATGCCACCGGCCACCGCCTGCACGCTGGCGTCGATGGCTCCGGAGTAGATGGTGGGCCCGGCGATCGGGCCGACCGGCAACGGTTCCCACAGGTCGCTGCTGGTGTCGTCGTAGTAGATCGTCAGCGTCGAGCAGGCGGGCACCGGCGTCTGCGTGATGGCTGTCAGGTCGAAGGCGTTCCACCAGGCGTCAGGTGTGACCGGGTCTGGTGGGTCTTGCAGCACGACCTGGCTGGCGCTGCCCGTGGAGCCCTCCGGGGTGCCGGGCGGGTTCGGCCGCTCGGTGAGCCCACCGGTCAGGGAGACCGTCACGTTCTCGCCGGGCACTCCGAGGATCATCGAGGGGCGGATCGTCTTGCCGACGTAGGTCTCGATGACCTCGCCGTAGATGTACAGGTTGTCGTCGGCGGTCGCGCTGCCGGTCGCCCCCAGGTTCTCACCGACCACCTCGACCTCGTTGTTCACCGTGACGGGCAGGCTCGCCGGGTCGAGGCTCGGGTCGGTGACGACGTCGAAGACGACCGTCGTCTCACCACCGGGGTTGATCGAGCCCTCGAACACCACGTCGAAGGACACGACCGAGGCGAGGTCGACGGTCGACGGGATCTGCGGGGTCTGGCCGTCAGAGAAAGGGATCTCGACCGTGCCCCCAGGGGGGCTCGCCAGATACAGCACGACGGTGCCGCTGGTCGCGCCGGACGGGTACCCGATGCCCGCGGTGAACCCGCCGAAGGTGTACTCCGGGGGGAACCCGCCGCTGGCTGGTTCGTGGATCGTCAGAGACTCGATGGGCACCGAGGAGGTGTTCACCGCGCCCAGCGTGACGGTGCTGGACTCCCCCGCGACGACCACCTGAGGGTCGAACGACTTCGTCACCCCCACGCGCACCTCGTTCTGCTGCAGGACGAGCGACGCGTCGTCGTCGGCCTGGGCGGTCTGCCCGTCGCGCGTCACCTCGGACTGCACGGAGTTGAGCACGACGGTGCCGTCCGGCTCCCCCGCCGCCGCGTCGGTGAGAGCGAGGTCCAGCACGACCGACCCGGACTCCCCCGCGGGGATCGCGCCGGTGAAGGTCACCCGCGCCCCCCGCACCGTGGTCGGGTCGACGCCGCTCGGCAGCACGCCGCCAGGTGCTGCGACCCACGAGGTGGGGACGTAGACCTCGTACGTGGTGCTGGTGGTCCCGGCCGGCGGCGTGACGGCCCCGAAGCCCACGAACCCCAGGTACTCGAACGGGTTGGGCGTGGCGGTCGGGTCGACCGGGTCCTGGATCACGAGCTGGTCGACGGTGGCGTTGGAGGTGTTCGTCCCCGCGAGGCTCGCGGTCACGGGCGTACCGGGGGTAGCGAGCAGCACGGAGGGGTCGAGCGTCTTGGTCGCCGTGGTACCGAGCACCATCGGGATGCTCGGCGTCACACCGGCCTGGTCGCTGACGTCGATGAAGTTCGTGCCCTCGATGACGGCACTGTTGATGGCCTCCACGCCATTGGCGTCGTAGGAGGCGTCGGCGGGCAGGCGCACCGTGATCTGGACCGTGCCGGTGGTGTTGTCGAGGATTCCCACAGTGCCGTCGCCCAGGTCGGTCGTCCAGGTGACGGTCACCGTGCTGCCGCTGATCGCCGGGTCGGCTGCGGTGTTCGACCCGGTACCGACGACGGCACCGATCACCTCGAAGGGCGCCGGCACGACGTCGGTGAGGACGGCACCGCGACACCCGTGGTCGGTGATAGACGAGCAGCCGATGGTGAGCGTGTAGGTGAAGGTGTCACCGGGTGCGACCGTGGTGACCGAGGCCGTCTTGGTGAGCGTGGCCACCGCTGTGACGTCCTGCGGTGCGGGGTCTGGGAGGGCCTGCACCGCCGAGGGCACGAGCGCTCCGAGAATCAACGTCCCTGCTGCGAGGCACGCGACCCATCTCGTCCTCATCGTCACGACTCGTACCCTTCATCCGGGTATTACTCAATACCGATCATCTATTTTATGAAGGGCGTATTTGCTCGGCAAACGGAACGAGCCAGGCAAAGAAAGACCGTCTCGTCCCAGACGGCACCGACGGCGGCTCCTCGCGCTGGAAGAACGGGTCTCCGGATCAGGCCTCCACCTGCTAGCGACCCCGAGGCTAGGCGCCACCAGAAAAGAGAAAGACTAGCCCGATCGAGTGAATTTTTTCAGAACGGCTCAGGAATCTGAGGCTGTCGCAGCGAGGGGCGTGGAAGCCGCGCCGTCGCAGATCACCACCAGCCGCGGGTCACAGCGGCGAGGAGAAGGACGAGATCGTCAACCGCTCCCCCGGGGTGAGCACCGTGACCTCGCAGTCGGGAGCGATGCGAGCGCAGGACGCCGCGAAGGCCGGCCCCGCCCGGTCCATCCAACCTGGCGGCAGACCCCGCGACACGGGTGCGTGCAGCGTCCCCCAGTGCACCGGCACGGCCCGCCGCGCCCCGCTCACGGCGACCGCGTGCGCGGCCTGGACGGGGTCGAGGTGACCTCCGGACAGCCGCGGACCCCAGCCACCGACCGGCACCAGGGCCAGGTCGATGGGAGCCTCGGCCATGTCGGCCAGGTGAGCCATCTGGGGGAACGGGCCGGTGTCGCCCGCGAACCACACCGTGAAGCCCTCGGTCTGCAAGATGTACCCGGTGGCCGCGTTGGGCCGGTGCGGCATGGGGCGGTGGTTGTGCACCGCGGGCACGCGACGCACCCGGACGTTCCCGCCGGGGACCGTCCACCAGTGGTTCTCGTCCAGACCGACCGCTCCTGAGACGCCGCGACCGTGCATCCAGTGGGCGTTCGCGGCGGCAGAGAGCACGGGCACCTCGTCCAGCAGGTGCAGCGACCCGAGCTCGGCGTGGTCGTGGTGCAGGTGGGAGATCAGCACGGCGTCGGCGTGGCTCCACGTCTCGGCCGCCGGGGCCGCGCCGCGACGGCGCAGCAAGCCCGCGTGGCGGCGCAGCAGCGGGTCGGTGAGCACCCGGGTGCCGGCCAGGTCCAGCACGATGGACGCGTGGCCGAGCCAGGTCACGCTGACCTCGGGCCTCATGGTCGCAGCCCCAGACGCTCCGCCCAGCGTCGCAGCTGGACCCCCAGGGCGTCGGCCCCGACCAACCAACGGGCTGTGCCGACCTCGCCGCGCAGGTCGTCGTCGACCGACCAGGCTGCCGGGTAGAGCACGAAGGCCTCGTTCTGAGGGCCTCCCAGCCCGCCGTGCGAGCCGATCTGACCCTCGAACGCGTGGACGTGCCCGTGCGACGACACCCTCGAGACCACCAGCAGGTCCCCGACGTGCGGGAGCCGACCGGCACGGCGCAGGTCTTCCGCGGCTCGCGGCCCCAGTGCTCTCAACGGGTCCTCACCCTCCACCGAACCATCCTGCTCCAGGAGCGCGACCCCTCGCGCGCCGACCGCGAGCAGACCCCGGGCGCTGTCGACCACCACGACCCCGACGGCCGGGCGGGCCGCCAGGCCCGCGACCAGACCCGGCCAGCGCTCCTCGAGCTCGTCGAGGCTCAGACGCTGAGGGTGGCGCGGGAACCAGACCATGCCGAGGTTGCCCGACGCGCCGACGACGACCTCCGGTGGCTCGGGCCCGACCTCCCCGTCCTGATCGGCCCGCGGGCCCACCGGGCGACCAGCACCCGGCATACGGAGACCAGCCAGCAGCGCGTTCAGGGGGCCCCAGTCCTCGTTGGTCACCGACTCCATGCCGGCCGCCTTCGGCTCTGCCATGAGCTGCCGCACCGTGTCGAGCAGGCCGCGCCCCTCGACCTGCTCGAACGTCGAGCCCTGAGACTGACCGTGGTCGGAGCAGACCACGATCTCGTACCGGCGCCCCACCACCTCGCTCATCGTCTGGAAGGTGGACAGCACCCCGTCCAGGCCCTCCAGGCAGCGCAGGGCCTCCGGCCGGGTCGGGCCCGCGACGTGGGCCACCACGTCGTAGTCGACGTAGTCGACGACGATCATCGGGTCACCTCGCACCATCGCGTCAGCGACCAGCGAGGTGTTCAGGTCACGCAGCAGGACGTTGGTGACCGCGCGCAGGAGCACGTGCGAGGCGCCGCGCCTGATCCGTGGGCGCACGTCGTTCACCTTCTGACGCCGCGCCTGGTACAGCTCCTTGACCACCTCGCCGGCGGCGAGGGTGATCCCCCGGGCGAGGAGGAAGGGGCTGGCGAAGAAGCGCAGGTAGGGCCCACCGGGCCCCGGGCCGGTGCCGCGCCCGGAACGGTAGCCCTGGCTCATCACCATGAAGCTGCGACGGGCGTCGCCGGAGAACATCAGCGACACGGCGGTGCCCTCGTCGTGGAGCAACCCCGCGCCGTCCGAGAGCGCCTGCTCCATGACGAACGCGTCGCCCGGGTGGTTGGCCACCACCAGGCGACGCAGGTCGCGATCCCACCAGCGGAACGCCGGGATCTGGTCGGCGGCGCCGTGCAGCATCCCGGCCTGGGTCGACGGCGTGGACGACGGGATCTGCGCCCACCACGGCTCCATCCGGTGCGAGCCGTGCGTCAGCCACCGTTGCACCTGCGGGGCGAGCCCGCTCTCGACCGCCTGTTCCAGCACCGGACGCGCCACACCGTCGAGGACGACGACCAGCAGGCCGGAGCACCCTGGCTCGGTGGCACGCACCCCTGCTCTGGCGGCGTTGCGGCGTGCCCGTCGCAGCAGGTCCCCGACGACGTAGTCGCGGTCGTGCGAGCCCCACAGCCAGCGGCCCGCGGCCATCACCGCCGCGGCGATGAGCAGCACCAGCAGGGTCGACCAGCCCAGATACTGACGCACCCCGGCGAGCCAGAGCGCGGCGAAGGCGACCGCGACCTGGGCGGCGAGGCCGGCGACGAGCGCACCGAGCACCCCGCCGGCCCGGGCTATCGGGCGCAGAAGAGGTTGAAGCACGAAGTCGCCCACGCCGACGGCGAGCGCGGCGACGACGATGCCCAGCGGCTGGACCTCGGCCCACCCGCGGACCACACCGACCGCCACCCCGAGGCCCACCGCGGTGGCCACCGTGGCTGCCAGGGTGTCACGCAGGCCCTCGGTCCACGAGCGCCGCGGCATCCGCACGGTCAGAGCCTGCGGCGACGAGGCGCGTTGTGGTGGGGGCCGCCCCACCGCTGCTCGTCGTCGATCTGCAGCTCGTCCGCCAGGGCGTGCCAGACGACGGACGGCTCGACGCCGTCAGCGAGCGCCTGGGCGGCGGTCAGGTCGCCCAGGCCTGCCAGGTGCAGCGTCTGCACGTGAACCTGCCCCTGACCACCGAGCACCTCGATGACCAGCTCGTCGAACTCTCGGTACCGCACGAATCCAGCGTGCCACACGGGCTGGGAGCACCGCCGAGCCGGGCGGCGTGTGGGTGGTGGCGCGCACAATGGGAGGGTGGACCCGGCCGACCCTCTGGCGCGCTTCTCCGCGCCGACCCGCGACTGGTTCTCCGCCGCGTTCGAGGCTCCGACGCCAGCCCAGGGCGGCACCTGGGCGGCCGTCGCGGACGGGCACCACGCGCTGGTCGTCGCGCCGACCGGCTCAGGCAAGACGCTGGCCGCGTTCCTGTGGGCGATCGACTCCCTGGTCTCCACGCCTCCCCCGGACGACCGGGCACAGCGCTGCCGGGTTCTCTACGTCTCCCCGCTCAAGGCTCTGGCGACCGACGTCGAGCGCAACCTGCGCTCCCCGCTGATCGGCATCCGCCAGGCCGCGACGCGCTCGGGGACCGCGCTGAACGACGTCACCGTGTCGATCCGTACCGGTGACACCCCGCCGTCCGAGCGTCGGGCGTTCGCCACCCGCCCGTCCGACGTGCTCATCACCACCCCGGAGTCGCTGTACCTGGTGCTCACCTCTGCCGCGCGTGCCGGCCTCGCAGGGGTACGTACCGTCATCGTGGACGAGATCCACGCGCTGGCCGGGACCAAGCGGGGGGCTCACCTGGCCGTGTCGCTCGAGCGCCTCGACGCGATGCTGGAGGGCGACGGCGGGCCTGGTCCGGCCCAGCGGGTGGGGTTGTCGGCGACCGTGCGCCCGCCCGAGGCGGTGGCGCGGTTCCTGTCAGGGGCCAGGGAGCCGCGCGACGGGGGGCGTCGCGTCACCATCGTCTCGCCGCCGTCGACCAAGCAGATCGAGGTACGGGTGGTCGTCCCCGTGCCAGACCTGTCGGACCTGGCCTCTGCCCCGCAGCCCGGCTCCGCACCTGCGGTCGGCACCGCTCCGGGACCGAGCACGGTCCCCGCGTCGCTGCGAGCTCCCGAGAGCTTCTCGACGCCCTCGTCCGTGTCGCAGCCTCGTGCCGAGCGAGGCGCGGTCCGGGCGTCGTCGGTGTGGCCTCACGTGCACGAGCGGGTGACGGACCTGGTGGCCTCTCACCGCTCCACCTTGGTGTTCACCAACTCGCGCCGCGCCGCCGAGCGCCTGACCAGCAGGATCAACGAGGTCTGGGCCGAGCGGCACCAGAGGGAGGTGCCCGACCCCGGGGCCGCCCAACCGGCGGCGGAGCCCAGCGCGTCGGGCACCAGCTCAGGGGTCGACACGCGCGACGCGACGACGATCCTGGCGAGGGCCCACCACGGGTCGATGTCGCGCGCGCAGCGCACCCTCACCGAGTCCGAGCTCAAGGCTGGCCTGCTGCCCGCGGTGGTCGCGACCAGCTCGCTCGAGCTGGGCATCGACATGGGTGCGGTGGATCTCGTGGTCCAGGTCGGTGCGCCACCGTCGGTGGCTGGCGGGCTGCAGCGCGTCGGCCGGGCCGGGCACCAGGTCGGCGCGGTCTCGCGCGGGGTGGTCTTCCCGACGTTCCGGGGCGAGCTGGTGGCCTCGGCGGTGATCGCCGAGCGGATGATGGCCGGGCAGATCGAGGAGGCGCACGTCCTCGCGAACCCGCTGGACGTGCTCGCCCAGCAGGTCGTCGCCATGGTCGCCACCGACGACTGGGCCGTCACCGACCTGGCTGCCGTGCTGCGCCGGGCCGCCCCGTTCGCCACCCTGGGTGAGGCGACGCTGCGCGCGGTGCTCGACATGCTCTCGGGGCGCTACCCGAGCGAAGACTTCGCCGAGCTGCGACCACGTCTGGTCTGGGACCGTGTGCACGACCGCCTGACGGCTCGGCCTGGTGCTCTGCGCCTGGCGGCGACCAGCGGCGGGACCATCCCCGACCGTGGCATGTTCGGTGTGTTCCTGGCCGGGAGCGACGACAAGGCCCTGGCTGACGACGAACGCTCGGGCGGGCGAGCACGCGGCGGCAAGCGGGTCGGAGACCTCGACGAGGAGATGGTCTTCGAGTCACGGGTGGGCGACACCTTCACCCTCGGGTCGTCCACCTGGCGCATCGAGGAGATCACGCCCGACCGGGTGCTGGTCACCCCGGCACCGGGCCTGCCTGGCCGTCTGCCCTTCTGGAAGGGCGACACCCCGCCCCGGCCCGCCGAGCTGGGTGCGGCGATGGGGGCGTGGGTGCGGGAGGTCGTCGCGCTGCCTCGTGCCGAGGCGACCGCACGCGTCGGGGCGGCCGGGCTCGACCCGTGGGCGACCGACAACCTGCTCGCCTATCTGGACGAGCAGCGCGAGGCGACCGGCGAGGTGCCCTGCGACCGGGTGGTCGTGCTCGAACGGTTCCGTGACGAGCTGGGCGACTGGCGGGTCGTCGTGCACTCCCCCTACGGCGCCGCGGTGCACGCGCCCTGGGCGCTGGTGGTCGCGGGGCGTCTGCGCGCACGCTTCGGCATCGACGTGGCCGCGATGCACACCGACGACGGGATCGCGCTGCGCCTGCCCGACGTGTCCGACTCCCCCGCTGACCAGTGGGCCGACCCGCGCACCCCTCCGTCACGACCCGGCCCCCCGTCGCCCGGCCTGTTCTCGTCCGAGGACGGCCCGGCGCTGGGTCTGGACGACCTGCTGCTGGACCCCGACGAGATCGACGACGCCGTGCGGGACACGCTCGCCTCCTCGTCGAGGTTCGCCGCGCGCTTCCGCGAGGCCGCGGCGCGGTCGCTGCTGCTGCCCCGGCACCGGCCCGACCGCCGTCAACCGCTGTGGCAGCAACGCCACCGAGCCGCCCAGCTGCTCTCGGTCGCCTCGGCGTACCCGGAGTTCCCCATCGTGCTCGAGGCTGTGCGCGAGTGCTTGCGCGACGATTTCGACACCCAGGCGCTGGCCCGCCTCATGGCGGACGTGCGCGCGCGTCGGGTCCGTGTCCACGAGGTCACCACGACCCGGCCCTCGCCGTTCGCCCAGTCGGTGCTGTTCGGCTACACCGCACAGTTCTTGTACGACGACGACGCTCCGCTGGCCGAGCGCCGGGCCGCCGCGCTGACCCTCGACCCGACCCTGCTCGCAGAGCTGCTCGGCGGGGGCGACGCCGGCAACCTGGCCGACCTGCTCGACCCGCAGGCGATGGAGCAGGTCGAGGCCGAGCTGGCCCGCACCGCCGACGAGCGCCGTGCGCAGTCCCTCGAGCAGCTCGCTGACGTGCTGCGCCGCCAGGGCCCGCTGCCCTGGGGCGACCTGGTCGCGCGGGTGCGCCCAGACCTCGCCGAGCAGGTCAGGCCGTGGCTCGACGCGCTGGTCTCCGACCGCAGGGCTGTCCGCGTCCGTCTGCCGGGGGTCGAGCGGGGACGTGGCGAGCACTGGGCGGCGATCGAGGACGCCGGCCGGCTGCGCGACGCGCTCGGGGTGGCGCTGCCCGTCGGCGTGCCGGAGGCCTTCACCGAGGTGCTCCCCGACCCTCTGGGGGACTTGGTGCGGCGGCACGCCCGCAACCACGGGCCGTTCACCGTCGCCGCCGTCGCGGCACGGTTCGGGCTCGGGGTCGCGGTCGTCAGCGAGACGGTCGCGCGGCTGGAGCGCTCTGGTGCGCTGGTGCGCGGGGCGCTGCGCCCGGAGGTGCTGGGGGGCACCGGTGACGAGCTGTGCGACGCCGAGGTGCTGCGCCTGCTGCGGCGTCGGTCCCTGGCCGTCCTGCGGTCCCAGGTCGAGCCTGTGAGCCAGCAGACGCTGGGCGTGTTCTTGCCACGCTGGCAAGGGGTGAGACCTGTCGCTCTCAGCACAGGGGGCGCTCGCGGTGCGGGGGTCGGTCACGGTGCGCTGTCTGCCACCGGAGACCTGAGAGGTGTGAACGGTGTCGCGCGGGTGGTCGAACAGCTCGCTGGCGTGATGATGCCCGCCTCGGCCGTCGAGACGCACGTGCTGCCCGCCAGGGTGGTCGACTACGCCCCGGCGATGCTCGACGAGCTCATGACGGCCGGCGAGGTGCTCTGGGCCGGGCACGGCTCGCTCGGTGCGCACGACGGCATGGTGTCGCTGCACCCGACCGAGGTGGCCGACCTCACCCTGCCTCCCGTGGACGCCCCGCCGGACGGCCCGCTGCACGCCGCCGTGCTTGCCGCGCTGGCGGGCGGTGGCGGGTGGCTGCTCGCACCCCTGACGGCCAAGGTCGCCTCGCTGGTCGAGCCCCCTCCGGACGGGTCCTCTGTCGAGCAGCGTGTCACTGAGCAGCGTGTCACCGAGGTCTTGTGGGACCTGGTCTGGGCCGGGCTGGTCACCAACGACGGCTGGGCACCGCTGCGAGCCTGGCTCGCGGCCCGCACCACCGCTCACCGTCAGCGCCCGACACCACCGCGCGGCCGGGCGCTGTCGGGCAGGCTCGCGCTGCGCACCGCCCGGGCACCTCTGGCCTCCCCTCGTGGGCAGGGGCGCTGGTCGGTGCTGCCGGCCCGGACGGACGACCCGACGGTGCGCGCCCACGCCACCGCGGCCCAGGTGCTCGACCGTCACGGCGTGCTGTCGCGGGCCGTCGCCAGCATGGAGGGGTTGTCTGGTGCCGAGCTCGGCAACGTCTATCGGGTGCTGGGCACCCTGGAAGAGTCTGGCCAGGTGCGCCGGGGGTACTTCGTGGAACACCTCGGCGGCTCGCAGTTCGCGCTGCCCGGCGCGGTGGACCGCCTGCGGGTCGACGCCCAGACGGTCGACCGTACGGGTCTGCTCGACGACGCCGCGAAGGCCACCCCGCCGCAGGTCGTCGTGCTGGCTGCCACCGACCCCGCCAACCCGTACGGGGCTGCGCTGGCCTGGCCAGGACGAGAGGCCAGCAGCCACCGGCCCGGCCGCAAGGCAGGGGCGCTCGTCGTGCTGGTCGACGGAGCGCTGGCCTGCTACGTCGAACGGGGGGCCCGCACCCTTCTCACCTTCACCGAGGAGGACGAGGCTCTGGCCTCGGCGGCCAGCGGTCTGGCCGACATCGTCTCCCGCACAGGGCGGCTGACCCTCGCCCGGATCGACGGTCTGGACGTACCGGGCCCAGGGCTGGAGTCCCCCGCCGCGACGGCGCTGCGCGACGTCGGCTTCCGCCCCACGCCGCGCGGGCTGCGGCTGACCGGGCCTGCTCTGACAGGGTCTGGCATGGCAGGGCCGCTCTCGTGACCCCGGGCTCGAGACGTCGCCGTGCCTGAGGGTGATGCGCTGCGCATGGTCGCGGCCCGTCTCGACGCCGCGCTGGCCGGGCAGCGCCTGGTCCGAGCAGAGCTGCGCTGGCCCACGCTGGCGACGGCAGACCTGACCGGGCGCGTCGTGCTGCACACCCGGCCGTTCGGCAAGCACCTGCTGACCCGGCTGGACGACGGACGCACCCTGCACTCTCACCTGCGCATGGACGGCACCTGGCAGGTGGTGCCCACCAGCACCCCGACGGCGCGGGCACGATCACCACGGGTACGCGCGCTGCTGGACGACGGGACGAGCACAGCGCTGGGCCTCGACCTGGGGATGCTCGACCTGGTCATGACCTCGCGCGAGCACGAGCTGATCGGCCGTCTCGGCCCGGACATCCTCGACGCGAGCTTCGACCCGGAGATCTTCGACGGCGAGAGCGGCCCTGCGGACACCGAGCCGACGGATGCCAAGCCAGCTGCGGGCACCGGGCTGGCTGAGTCTCTGGACCGCTGGGCCTCGCGCGGGGACGCCCCGGCGTGCGAGGTCCTGATAGACCAGCGCGTCGTGGCTGGTGTGGGCACCATCTGGATGGCCGAGGCCCTGTTCGCCACGCAAGTTCACCCGTGGGCTCCCGCCGATCAGGTGGACCCGGTGGTGCTCCTGCGCACCGCTCGACGGTTCATGCGGGCGTCTGTCGCGGCCGGGGCACCGACCATCAGGGTGCACGGCCGCAGAGGCCGACCCTGCCCACGCTGCGGGACCCCCCTCGCGAAGGGCACAGCCGGGAAGGCTCCCGTGGGACGTCCGGTGTTCTGGTGCCCGACGTGCCAGAAAAGGTGAGGGGGCTCAGCCGACGGGGGCGAGCACCCCACGCTCGGGGCGCACGATGCCAGCGAGCTCAGCCGGGACCGTGTCGGGCACGAACAGGCCCTCGGCGACCGCGACACGGTCGCTGACCTCGCGCAACACCACCGACATCGGCAGGTCGAGCGCCTCGCAGATGCTGTGCAGCAGCTCCGACGAGGCTTCCTTCTGGCCTCGCTCCACCTCAGAGAGGTAACCCAGGGACACCCGAGCCGCCGACGACACCTCGCGAAGAGTGCGTCCCTGACGCTGACGGGCGTCACGGAGCACATCACCGATCTCACGTCGCAGCACGATCATCCGGGCCCCTCCTCTCGTCTCGTCGGTCCGGCCAGTCATCTCTTCCCGCAGCGGAGCCCTCCGCACGGTGACAGGTCCACCGTAGCGCGCGTGCCCGGCTCGTCCATCGAGACGGGTCCGTGGGCTCATCACACCACGCTCAACGCCACTGGCTGTTCTGATGTTCCCCACACCCTCACCATCGGCGTCGACACCGACCCCCTTGAGCCGGTCGTTCATATCTGTTCGGAGACGACCAGGCGCGCCGCGAGGTCGAGCAGGGCCGTCACGGCGGACGCCCGGACCTGGTCTCGCGAACCGCTCAGCGCGAGCTCGGTGACTCTCGTGCCCCGCGCGGAGGCCACCGCGACGAACACCGTGCCGACCGGCTGGCCCTCGACCGGGTCGGGCCCGGCGACCCCGGTGGTCGCCAGCCCGACATCAGCACCGAGAGCCGACCGCACGCCCTCAGCCATCGCACGAGCCACGTCTGGGTGCACCGCGCCGTCCAAGGTGAGCAGCCTGTCGTCCACCCCGAGCAGCGTGCGCTTGAGCTCGGTGGCGTAGGCGACCACCGCACCGCGCACCACCCGTGACGCACCAGGCACGGCCACCAGCGCCGCGCAGACCGACCCCCCGGTCAACGACTCCGCGACCGCCAGCGTCCGGCCCTGCGCCTCCAACGCCTCCAGCACCTGTGCCGCCGACGCCTGTGCCCCCACCTCAGGCCTCCTCGCGGATGCGCCACGCGGCACGCACGTAGTCGAGCCCGGTGACCACGGTGACGACCAGCGCGGCCGCCATCACCGTCCAGGCGAACCAGCCGATCGCCTCGGGCAGGTGCTGGAGCGGGAGCAGGAACAACCCGATCGCCACCGACTGCAGCACCGTCTTGACCTTGCCCCCCCGAGATGCCGGCAGCACCACGTAGCGCAGCAGGAAGAAACGCATCACCGTGATGCCCAGCTCGCGCACCACGATCACGACGGTCACCCACCAGGGCAGCTCTCCCAGCACCGAGAGCAGCACGAGCGCGGTGACCATGAGCAGCTTGTCGGCGATCGGGTCGAGCAGCTTGCCCAGGTCGGTCACCTGGTCCCAGCGGCGGGCCAGCCACCCGTCGAGCTGGTCGGTGGCCGCGGCGGCCACGAACAGGCCGAGAGCGACCAGGCGGGTCGGCACGTCGTCGGCCCCGGTCACCAGGAGCACCGCGAACACCGGCACCAGGAGCACGCGCAGCGCGGTCAGCAGGTTCGGCAACGTCCACACCGCACGATCCGCCGTCACGGGTGCAGCCTACCTAGGGCCCCACGAGCCAGAGACGACCGCACCGCCCGTTGGCGTCGGCGGCCAGGCCACCTACCATCACAGCTGTGAGCGAACCGACGGCGGTCGTGCACGCACCGCGACGGCGCAGGCGTCTGCGTGCTGTCGCGCTCCTGCTCGCCGTCTCGCTGGCCGCGCTCGCCGCGGTCCTCGTCCTCCGTCCTGCCGAGAACCGGCACGGCGTCGTCGCTCTCCCAGCCTCGACCACCGTCGCACCGACCCCGCCCCCCACACCCACGCCGCCGCCGAAACCAGACCCGGACGCGACGTTCACGATCGTCGCCGCCGGCGACGTGCTGCCGCACGCACCCGTGATGAGGTCGGCGCGGACCCCCGACGGGCACGACTTCGCCCCCCTGCTCGCCGGTCTCGACCCCTGGGTCTCGGGAGCGGACCTCGCGCTGTGCCACATGGAGGTCCCTGTCGCCCCGCCAGGGGTCGAGCCGTCGGGCTACCCGGTGTTCGGCACGGTCCCCGAGATCGTCCGCGACCTGAAGAGGCAGGGCTGGGACGGCTGCTCCACGGCCTCGAACCACGCGGTGGACCGTGGCTTCGCAGGCATCCTCGCCACGCTCGACACGTTCGACGCCCAAGGTCTCGGCTACGCGGGCACCGCGCGCAGCGAGGCGGAGGCAGGCCCGCAGCTCTACCGGCTGGACCGCGCGGGCCGCACCTTCACGATCGCCCACCTGGCCGCGACGTACGGCACCAACGGCATCCCGGTCACCCAGCCGTGGTCGGTGACCCTCATCGACGCCGACCGGCTGGTCGAGGACGCCACGGCCGCGCGGGCGGCGGGTGCCGACATGGTGCTGGTGACGCTGCACTGCTGCGCGGAGTACCGGACCGCACCCACCCGCGAGCAGGTCGAGGTCGCCACCGCTCTGGCGGCCTCTGGCGTGGTCGACCTCGTCATCGGTCACCACGCGCACGTCCCGCAACCGATCGAGCTGCTGCCTGGTGGCCCCTCCGGTCAGGGCATGTGGGTGGCCTACGGCCTCGGGAACCACATCTCCAACCAAGACGAGGCGTGCTGTGTCGCCGACACCTCGTCCGGGGTGCTGCTCGTCGCGCACGTCACCGCGACGGGGGCGTTCCCGGCGGCGGGCGTCGCGGCCGGGCCTCCCCTGGTCACCTCGGTGGAGTACCTGCCGATCACGGTCGACCGCAGGGGCGGGCACCGGGTGCACGCGCTCACGGAGATCCCCGACGGGGTCGGGGCGCTGTCGGCCGCGGCGGTCGCCCAGCGGACGGCCCGGGTCGTGGCCGCCGTCGGCCCGCAGGTCTCGGTCGCTGCCACACCCCCGACGCTGACCGGCGACCCGGCGGTCGTCGTCCGCCCAGGCTGAGCCCCAGAGACACGCTGGACCCCGAGCACCGGCTGAGCCCGCGACAGCCCCGCCAGGTGTGACGGGCGAGGTCCGGCTGCCCCGTGCGCAGACCTGCCGCCGAGGTGACCAGCCGAGATCAGGCCTCGTCGTCGTCCCAGGGCGCGTCGTCGGTGTCGTCGTCCGGCGGCAGGGCCTCGCCGCGCAGCAGGGCGAGCGTGGCGGCCAGGTCGTCGGGTCTGACCAGCACGTCGCGGGCCTTGGAGCCCTCGGAGGGGCCGACGATCTCGCGCGACTCCAGCAGGTCCATGAGACGCCCCGCCTTGGCGAAGCCGACCCGGAGCTTGCGCTGGAGCATCGAGGTCGAGCCGAACTGGGTGGTGATGACCAGCTCGGCAGCCTGGAGCAACAGGTCGAGATCGTCACCGATGTCCTCGTCCACCTGCTTCTTCGCCGCCGCGACGGCGACATCCGGGCGGTAGTCGGGCTTGGCCTGCGTCTTGACGTGCTCCACGACCTCGTGGATCTCCGACTCGGTGACCCAGGCACCCTGGGTGCGCATCGGCTTGGCCGCACCCATGGGCAAGAACAGCGCGTCGCCCTGGCCGACGAGCTTCTCGGCCCCGGGCTGGTCGAGCACCACGCGGGAGTCGGTCAGCGACGAGGTCGCGAAGGCCAGACGTGACGGCACGTTGGCCTTGATGAGCCCGGTGACCACGTCGACCGACGGGCGTTGGGTGGCGAGCACCAGGTGGATGCCGGCGGCCCGGGCCAGCTGGGTGATCCGCTGGATGGACGCCTCCACGTCACGGGGGGCGACCATCATCAGATCAGCCAGCTCGTCCACGATGACCAGCAGGTACGGGTAGGTCGCGATCTTGCGCTCGCTGCCCGGCAGCGGCTTGACCTTCCCGGCCTGCACGGCGGCGTTGAAGTCGTCGACGTGCTTGAAGCCGAAGGTGGCCAGGTCGTCGTACCGGGCCTCCATCTCCTTGACCACCCAGTCCAGGGCCTCGGCGGCCTTCTTGGGGTTGGTGATGATCGGGGTGATGAGGTGCGGGATGCCCTCGTACACGGTGAGCTCGACACGCTTGGGGTCCACCAAGATCATCCGCACCTGGTCAGGTGTGGAGCGCATGAGGATCGACGTGATCATCGAGTTGACGAAGCTCGACTTGCCCGAGCCTGTGGCGCCCGCGACGAGCAGGTGCGGCATCTTCGCCAGGTTGGCCACGACGTAGCCGCCCTCGACGTCCTTGCCGACCCCGACCACCATGGGGTGGTCGGTGCGCCGGGCCACCGACGAGCGCAGCACGTCACCGAGCGCGACCGTCTCGCGGTCGGAGTTGGGGATCTCGATGCCGATCGCGGACTTGCCGGGGATGGGCGACAGGATGCGGACGTCGGCGCTGGCCACCGCGTAGGCGATGTTGCGCGACAGCGCGGTCACCCGCTCGACCTTCACCCCGTGGCCGAGCTCGACCTCGTAACGGGTCACCGTCGGGCCGCGCGTGAACCCCGTGACCTGGGCGTCGATCTCGAACTGCTCCAGCACCGACGTCAGCGACTCCACGACGCGGTCGTTGGCCGCCGAGCGCACCTTGTGCGGGGCGCCCTTGCCCAGCGCGTCCTCTGACGGCAGCAGGTACAGAACGTCACCTTCGAGCATGGGCTGCTCGCCACGGGGCACGGCCCGGGTCGCGGGTGCGACCAGCGGGTGCGGCTCGTCCGGGAGCACCGTCGTCGGGTCGTCCCCCGAGGGCTCGTCCTCCGGGAAGGTCTCGATGACCTGTGTCGGCGCCGACGCGATGCCCTTCGACCTCTTCGACCCCTTCGGCTCCGCGCTGGGCTCGTCGACGGGCTCGACCAGGTGGGCCTTCTCGAAGGCCTCGTCGCCGTCGTAGCGGTCCAGGCGCGAGTCGTCAGGGGCCGCCTTCCCTCGCCGTCGGCCGAGCAGCCCTCGGCGGCGGGCGGTACCGGCCTCAGCAGCGGTCTCGGCGTCCTCGGCCTCGGGGTCCGCGACGAGCAGGGCACGCAGCCTCGGCCAGACCTGGTTCACCGGCGTCGCGGTCACCACCAGCAGCCCGAACACGGCCAGCAGCACCATGAGGATGGTGGTCACCACCGCGGACAGCAGCGTCGCCAGGGGGGTCGCTGCCACCCAGCCGACCAGCCCTCCCGCGTCGCGCAGCGCCGGCCAGGTCTTCATGCCAGGCTGCCCCGCGGAGAGGTGGACGAGACCGGCGACGGCCACGGCCAGCGCGGTGATCCCGATGCCGATACGCCCGTTGGCCGCTGTCTTGTCCGGGTGCCGCATCAGCCGCACGGCGAACCAGGCGAGCACCAGCGGCACCCCCTTGGCCAGCAGGCCCAGCGCTCCGGCGAACACCCAGTGGATCGCCTCACCAGCGGTGCCCGACAGCGAGAACCACTCCCGTGCGGCGACCACCACGGCGAGGCCGAGCAGGAAGAACGCGACCCCGTCCCGACGGTGGGCGGGGTCCAGGTCGCGGGCTCCCTGGCCCACCCGTCGCGCGGTCCCGCCGACCAGGTGCGCGGCGCCCATCCAGGTGCCGCGCACCGCTCGCACAGGTATCGACGCGGTAGACGGAGGTCCTTTGGTCACCGGCTGCTTGGACGTGGTCGACCTGGAGCCGGGCGCGCCGCGACCGCCCTTGGTCTGGCGCCCGCCGGGACCAGAGCGGGCGGCGGGTGCCGCAGACGTCCGAGAAGCCACGGGCATCACCGTAACCAAAGCGACACGCCGCCGGGTCCACAGGCGCGCCGCGACCCGCACATGCGGAGCACTCTGACCTGCGCCGACCGGGGGACTCATGGCCTAGATATGCGTCATGCGCGACGAAATCACCCTCGCCAGGTCTCTGAGGGGTAGCCTTCGGCTGGACATTCCGACGAAGGCGGGAGCAGACGGGTGCAGGTTCTGGACGGACAGGTCACGGTCGAGATGGCCGACGGTCGCCAGCAGGTCAGGGTGTCAGGCGGCGGGTCTGGGAGCGTCCGTGACCTCCCCGACACGTTCCGCGTCGTCTCCGTCGAGCACGACGCCGGGCGTGTGGTGCTCCGCGCCGACGACGGCCGCGAGGTCCGGGTCACCCCCGGGCAGCTCGCCACCCCGGGGATCATGATCCCGCCCGAGCTGCACCCGGAGCACCAGGCCCACCTCGAGGGTGAGCTGTTCGGCCTGCCCACCGTCCCAGCACCCGACGCCGACGGTTCTGAGCTGACGGCCACCTTGCACGACGCACGCCTCGGCGCCGTGGTGTTCGATCCTGTCGAGGGTGTGAGCGCGTACCAGGTCCCGACCGCGCTCGGCCCGGTCCAGGTCCGTTTCTGCAGCGCCGGCCGCGAGCGAGTCGAGGCGCTGCTCCCCATCACCTGCTGGATGCTCGACTACCTGCCGCAGCTGCTCGCCATGGCCGTGGAGTTCCTGTGGCAGTGGGGTGCCAACGGGACGGACACCCGAGACGACCACGAGCAGTTCGTGGACAGCTTCGGGGTGCACCGCCTCTCGGTGTACCACTGCGGGGCGTTCAGCCTGGAGCTCTCCGACGACCAGACGGTCTTCGCCGAGTCCTTCCTCGACGGCTACTGGCCGTCCATCCACTTCCTCCCCGACGGCGAGCCCGTCTTCGTCACCATCGAGTGCTGAGTGGCGCTGCTCGACCACATCTCGATCGACCCAGAGGTCGTCCACGGACGCCCAGTGGTTCGCGGCACGCGCATGCGCGTCGCTGACGTGCTGTCGTTGCTGGCGTCGCGCGCCGACCGCGCCGAGATCCTCGAGGACTACCCCTATCTGACAGCGGACGACATCAAGGCATGTCTTGCCGACGTTGCTGTTCAGGCCGACCACGCCGTCTTCTCACGAGACGGTTGATGCAGTAGCATCAGATGCATGCGCACGACACTGACTATCGATGACGACGTGCTGGTCGCTGCCAAGGAGATCGCCTCGTCCCAGCGCCGCACCACAGGAGAGGTCATCTCCGACCTCGTGCGCACCGCTCTGACAGGCCAGATCCCCAGCCAGCCTGCTGCGCACGACACCCCAGACGCCCCCGATCTCTTCGGGTTCCGCCCCATCCCGCCCAGCCCTGGTCCCGTCGTCACTCAAGACCTGGTGAACACCATCAGAGAAGACCAAGGGATATGAGAGCGCTGCTGGACGTCAGTGTCCTCATCGCACTCCTCGACGCCAACCACGCCCACCACCGCATCGCGACGGACTGGCTGTCCGCCAACATCACCGAGGGCTGGGCGTCCTGTCCGATCACGCAGACCGGATACGTACGGGTCGTCTCCCAACCTGCCTACCCGCGCACCCTGCCGGTCGCCGACGCCATGTCACGCCTGCGCGACGCGACCCAGACGCCTCACCACGAGCTCTGGCCCGACGACGTCCCGCCCCTCGACCCCGCTCACATCGACGGCACTCGGATGCTCGGACCCAACCAGATCACCGACACCTACCTCATCGCCCTGGCAGCCCACCACAACGGCACCTTCGTCACCCTCGACCGACGCACCGCGACCACCGCTGTCCCCACAGCCTTGCCCGATACCCTCACCAAGCTCTGAGACCGCTCATCACAGCCTGAGCGAACATCTCTCAACGAGGGGTGTCGCCGCTATGCCTCGACGACGACGGGGATGATCATGGGGCGGCGGCGGAGGCGGTTGGAGGCCCAGCGGCCGACGACGCGGCGGATCACCTGCTGGAGCTGGTGGGTGTCGGCGCCCTGGCTCGCAGCCTCGGTCAAGGCGGCTGAGACCTGGGGGATGATCGAGTCGAAGACCTCGTCGGCCTCGGCGACACCACGCGCGTGGATCTGCGGGCCGGCGAGCACCGAGCCGTCGGAGGCGGAGACCACGGCGAAGATCGACACGAAGCCCTCGTCACCGAGGATGCGTCGATCTTTGAGCTCGGCCTCGGTGATCGTGCCGACCGACGAGCCGTCGACGTAGACGTACCCGCAGGGCACGACGCCGACGATGCTTGCCCTGTGGTCGGCGAGGTCGACCACCACGCCGTCCTCGGCCAGCAGCACCCGCTCCGGGGGCACCCCCGTCTGCACAGCCAGAGCCCCGGCCGCCACGAGGTGACGCACCTCGCCGTGCACCGGCAGCACGTTGGCCGGGCGCAGGATGTTGAAGCAGTAGGTCAGCTCGCCCGCCGAGGCGTGACCCGAGACGTGGACCTTGGCGTTCCCCGAGTGCACGACGCGGGCACCCAGCCTGGTGAGCCCGTTGATGACCCGGAACACGGCGTTCTCGTTGCCGGGGATCAGGGACGAGGCGAGGATCACCGTGTCGCCCGGGCCGACCTTGACCTGGTGATCGTTGTTGGCGATCCGGGACAGCGCCGCCATCGGCTCGCCCTGCGACCCGGTGCACATGAGCACGATCTGGTCGTCGGGCAGCGAGCTGACGTCCTTGATGTCCGCCAGCACACCCGGTGGCACGGTGAGGTAGCCCAGGTCGGAGGCGATCTTCATGTTGCGCACCATGGACCGCCCGACCAGCGCGACCCTGCGCTCGTGGGCAGCGGCGGCGTCCATCACCTGCTGCACCCGGTGCACGTGGGAGGCGAAGGACGCGACGACGACCCGGCCCGCCGACTCGTGGAACACCCGGTCGAGCGCCGAGCCGATCTCCCGCTCCCCCGCGACGAACCCGGGCACCTCGGCGTTGGTGGAGTCGACCATGAACAGGTCGACCCCCTCCTCTCCGAACCGGGCGAAGGCGCGCAGGTCGGTGATCCGCCCGTCCAGCGGCAACTGGTCCATCTTGAAGTCGCCGGTGTGCAGCACCGTGCCGGCCGCCGTCCGCACGAACACCGCGAGCGCGTCGGGGATCGAGTGGTTCACGGCGACGAACTCGCAGTCGAACGCGCCCAGCTTCTCCCGCGACCCTTCCTTGACGGTCAGGGTGTACGGGGTGATGCGGTGCTCTTTCAGCTTGGCCTCGACGAAGGCCAGGGTCAGCTGGGAGCCGATCAGCGGGATGTCCGGTCGCAGCCGCAGCAGGTAGGGCACCGCTCCGATGTGGTCCTCGTGCCCGTGAGTCAGCACGACGGCCTCGACGTCGTCCAGGCGATCCGCGATGTAGTCGAAGTCGGGCAGGATCAGGTCCACGCCCGGCTGGTGGTCCTCGGGGAACAGCACCCCGCAGTCGATGATGAGCAGGCGGCCGTCCAGCTCGAGAACAGCCATGTTGCGGCCGACCTCGCCCAGCCCGCCCAGCGCGACCACGCGCAGGGTCTGGGGAGGCAGCGGCGGCGGCGGGGACAGCTCGGGGTGCGGGTGGCTCACGCGTGGTCCTGTTCAGCTGGTGGGCAGCGGCGAGGCCGCCGTCACGGGTACGGAGGTCAGAGAGAAGACGGATGTGGGGTCAGAGGTCATGAAGGGAGCAGCCCGGCGCGCACGAGCCCGTCGCGCACCCCAGCCACCTCGTCGTCGGTGTACGGGGTCACCGGCAGGCGGGTGGCCCGCGAGTCGAGCACCCCGAGCAGCTGGCAGGCGGCTTTCGCGGCAGCGGCCTGCATCCCGGCGCCGTTGAGCGCCTCGATCGCGGGGAGCATCGCGCGGTGGGCTGTCAGCGCCCCGGCGGCGTCGCCCGCGTCCCACGCGCGAGCCAGCTGGGCGAACAGCGGCGCGGCGGCGTGCGCGGCGACCGAGACGACGCCCGTCGCGCCGAGCGCGAGCATCGGCAGGTACAGCGCGTCGTCCCCGGAGTACCAGGCCAGGTCGGTGCGCGCCATCGACCGCCCGGCCGCGACCACGTCACCGGTGGCGTCCTTCATGGCGACGACACGCGGGTGCTCGGCCAGCCGTGCCAGCGTCTCGGGTGCGACGCGAACCCCGGCGCGGCCGGGGATGTCGTAGAGCATCACCGGCAGGTCGGTCGAGCCGGCCACGGCCTCGATGTGCTGGGCCAGGCCCTCTTGCGACGGCCGGGAGTAGTACGGGCTGACGACGAGCAGGCCGTGCGCCCCGGCCTCGGCGGCCTGCTCGGCCATCCGCACCGCGTGCGCGGTGTCGTTGGAGCCAGCACCGGCCACGACGAACGCCTCGTCGCCGACGGCCTCGACGACCGCCGCGACCAGCTCGGCCTTCTCCGGGGCGTGCGTGGTCGGTGCCTCTCCGGTGGTCCCGTTGAGGACGAGGCCGTCGTTGCCGCGCTCGACCAGCCACTTCGCGAGCCGCACCCCGGCTTCGACGTCGAGGGAGCCGTCAACCTTCATGGGTGTGACCATGGCGGTGAGGACGGCTCCGAACGGACGCGACGACGAGGTGACCTGCGGCATAGGGGCCACGGTACCGCCCGCGGCGCACCCGCGTGCGACATGTTTGCCAGACTCCCCGCGGACGGTCGAAGCGTCGAGCGTGGTTCTGCCGTCAGGTGCGGGCTCCTGGACCTGTGCCGACGTCGAGCAGGACGGCGAGAGGTCACGGCGGAGGCAGGTCACGGAAGGGGGTCGAGCAGCCGGGCGGCTCGGGCGTACTTAGCCGCCAGACGGCGGGCTGTGGCGGGGTCGAGCTCGACGGTGCGTGCGGGGTCGGTGTTGTCAGCGAGGTCGGCGTGCTTGACGCGCACGGCGAGCGGGTGGGCGTTGATCCGGGCGAAGTACCGCTCGACGGGCTCGCCGTCGCGACGAGTCACGGCTTGGACCGCCTCCACCACCTCGGCAGGCATCCCCGCCGCGAGCAGGCCCGCCGCCGTGACCGGGGTGTCTTCCAGCACGTCGTGCAGCCAGGCCGCGGCCACCGCACGCTCGTCGCCGCCGTCGGCCTCGACCCTGGCGGCCACACGGGCAGGATGGCCGATGTAGGGGTGCCCGGCCTTGTCCACCTGACCGTCGTGCGCGCGGGTGGCGATCTGCCGAGCCAGCGCGACCACGTCCAGCGGCAGGGCGGTCACGACGCGCCCGGCACCGAGGGCTCTGGACGACGAGCGTAGGTGACGAACCGGTACCGGATGCTCTCGTTCGTCGAGGTGTGCCAGCCGTCGGCGGGGTCGGAGGCCACCGGCAGCCATGCACGCTCGTCCACGGCCGGGGCGAAGGTGTCCCCGTGGAGGCTCAGGTCCACGAAGGTCACCTCGAGCCGGTCGGCCAGCGGCAACGTCTCGGCGAAGACCCTCTCTCCCCCGATCACCCACCCCTGCCTGTCTCCGATCGTCGCGAGGCCCTCCTCCAGCGTCCGGACGACCGTCGCACCCAGGGCCACGAAGCCACGGTGCGACGAGAGCACGATGTTCTCGCGGCCCGGCAGCGGTCGCATCGACACCGGCAGCGACTCCCAGGTGCGGCGCCCCATGAGCACCGGGCACCCCGTGGTGAGCCGCCGGAACCGGCCCAGGTCCTCAGGCAGCCGCCACGGCATCGTGCCGTCGACACCGATCACCCCGTCCGGCGTCTGCGCCCAGATCAGCGAGAGACCCATGCCGAGCAGACTACGGCAGCCAGATCGGTCGCTGTGAACAACGAATCGTCGGCCGACCAGGTCCCGTCAGAGGCCACGTTCGCGGCAGACGACACCAGCCGTCTGCCCGCACGCGAGAAGGGTGTGTGGTCTGGAGCCAGACCGTCGAGACGTCACTCAGGAGCGCTGCCACCCCTGGCCTCCGGAAGCAGAGGCTTCCACCCCTC